>ERZ651768.1850-NODE-1850-length-15161-cov-3.315898_pt1 | contig 15161 bp, 12 predicted proteins | sample MGYA00514754_ERZ651768 | MGnify/ENA metagenome assembly ERZ651768
TTAAAAAATAAAAGGTGAGGGAACAGGGCAGATTTGTTTTGTTGACGGACCTTTTGATTCAAAAAATGGAAAAACAATTCTTGAATTTCAACAAGAATGGCGGAGCGTCTATCATTCCGACTTCATGAGACCTCTTGTTAATCGGTGGCCAATTATCTCAGAGCCCTTATCTGACCAAGCTGAGGTAACGGCTGATTTGGTCGACTTTCCCAAATTTTGTGCAGGAAAACAGAAATCAAGTAAGGCGATCAAAGGTCCGTGCTAGAGAATAGTCGCTAGACAGAAAATGACATCTAAAAATTAGCAAAGTTAAGTTTTTATCACTTGCTTGGAATATCAACTCGAACTATCTAATTTCCCTATTTAAAGATCGTATAAGCTTTTGTTTACAGATTTGGTGATGGATAGACCTTTAAAAATAAACGTCATTGGGGGAGGTCCAGGAGGACTGTATTTTTCATTATTGATGAAGCTTAATGACTCTAGGCACGATATTACCGTTTATGAACGTAACAAGCCTGATGACACCTTCGGTTTTGGAGTAGTATTTTCTGATGAAACCCTGGGTAACTTCATGGGACAGGATCCCGAAACCTACCTAAAAATCCGTGATGCTTTTGCTTATTGGGACGAAATTGAGGTTCGTTATCGGGGAGAACGCATCCGTTCTGGTGGACACGGCTTCGCCGGAATGTCGCGTCAAAAACTATTGGATATTTTGCAAGAGCGTTGCAATGATGTTGGTGTCCACATGGAGTTTGAGACCGAAATAAATGATTTGGAACCATACCGGGATGTTGACCTCGTTCTTGGTTCAGACGGTGCTAATAGTATGGTTAGGGATGCCTACAAGGAAATGTTCAAACCCACAATTGATATGCGCAAAACAAAATTTGTCTGGCTAGGTACTACACAGAAATTTGATGCCTTTACCTTTATTTTTAAACCTAATGAACATGGTTGGTTTTATAACCATGCATATCAGTATGGGCAGGGCAAAGGATTAGCTGCCTCAACGTGGATTCTAGAAACTCATGAAGATACCTGGATGCGTGCTGGTTTGGACCAATCAAATGAAGCCGAAACTATTGCTTATTTTGAAGATATGTTTCGTGAAGAGTTGGAGGGCCATAAGCTGCTTTCCAACAAGTCAATTTGGCGCAATTTCCCGGTAGTTTCCAATCAAAATTGGTACCATGAAAATGTCGTCTTAATCGGTGATGCCGCTCACACAGCACAGTTTTCTATTGGATCGGGCACTAAAATCGCAATGGAAGGTGCAATATCTTTACTAAAATCTATTGGGGAAGAAGGATCGATTTCGTCGGCCCTTACCAAGTATCAAGAAAAAAGGGAAATAGAAATTTCCCGATTACAAAGAAGCGCAATGGTTAGTTTGCAGTGGTATGAAAATGCCCGTCGGTATAACGACCTAACACCGCCTCAATATGCATTTAATTTTTTAAGTCGTTCAAAAAGTGTCACCTATGAGAATCTAAAATTGCGAGACGTGAGGTACGGTAGAGAGGTGAATAGTTGGTATGCAAATCTGGTTCGAAAGGAGCAGGGATTTGATATTCCAGATGATCCCGCTCCTCCTCCTATGTTTACTCCTTACCGATTGAGAGACTTGGTTCTTCAAAACCGGGTTGTGGTCTCTCCCATGTGTCAATACTCGGCGAATGATGGAACGCCCACTGACTGGCACCTCGTTCATCTGGGAGGTTTTGCGGTGGGCGGTGCAGGCCTGGTTTACGCGGAAATGACAAACGTATCAGCTGCCGGCAGAATTACGCCCGGTTGCGCAGGGATGTACAAACCCGAGCACGTGGAGGCATGGAAGCGTGTAACTAGCTTTGTTCACCAGAATAGTCGTGCCAAAATTTGCATACAGCTTGCTCATGCCGGGCGTAAGGGGTCTACCAAATATCCTTGGCACGGTGAAGATGAACCGCTCGAAAATGGCAACTGGCCACTTATATCTGCTTCCCCCCTACCATATAAGGAGTTCAACCAGGTTCCGAAAGAAATGACCCGGGATGATATGGATGATGTGTTGGATAGCTTTGTTCGAGCGACTCGTATGGCCGAAGAAGCAGAATTTGACATGATTGAAATTCATATGGCCCACGGTTACCTGCTATCTTCTTTTATTTCTCCTGTATCAAATGTTCGGCGTGACGAGTACGGTGGAGAACTTGTCAATCGTTTGAAATTTCCTGTCGAAATATTAAAGGCGGTTCGTAGTGTTTGGCCGAACAGTAAGCCTATTTCCTGCAGGATCTCAGCAACTGACTGGCTAGATTGCGGCGGACTGACAAGTGAAGATGCTGTGGATGTCGCCAAACTGCTTTACGAAAATGGGTGTGACATTATTGATGTATCAGCAGGGCAAACTACTCCGAAGGCTCAACCCATTTATGGGCGTATGTTTCAAACGCACCTAAGTGAACAGGTGAGACTGGAGGCTAAGGGCCCAACGATAGCCGTTGGTAACATTACATCAGCTGATCAGGTGAACACCATTGTAGCCGCCGGTCGCGCGGATCTAGTTGCGCTCGCAAGGCCGCATTTGACGGACCCACATTTTACTTTGAAAGCTGCCGCACATTACGGGTATACCCCACAATTTTGGCCGGAACAGTATTTGGCGGGTAAAATGCAAGCGGAAAGGCTAGCTCAACAAGATAATACCCGCCTACAAGAAATTTTGCTGGCGAATAGACCCAAATCCCACAATGATTAGATCGTAAAAAGCTACGTTGAAATGCGTTTTTCCATATTGGATAACTGTGGGAAGTATTAGTTAACTTGGTTTAAAGTCTGACCTGCAATTACCAGTTTCTGTATTTCGCTGGTTCCCTCATAAATGCGTAACGCTCTAATTTCCCGATAAAGTCGCTCGACGGTAACCCCGGAAACAACACCCATGCCTCCAAATATTTGGACCGCTTGGTCTATTACCTCTTGTGCAGCTTCTGTCCCATATAATTTGGCCATGGACGACTCTCTCGTCACCCGTGTACCTTTCTCATCTTTTATCCAAGCACTCCGGTAAATCAACAACGCCATCGCATCAATTTTTAAGGCCATATCTGCGATCTTTTCTTGTATGAGTTGGAATTCGGAAATTGGTTTGCCGAATGCTTCTCGTTGTTTTGATCGAGCGATTGCCTCATCCATCGCCCTGCGGGCAAAACCTAAGGATGCCGCGCCCACGGTTGTGCGAAATACGTCTAGGGTTGCCATTGCCACTTTAAACCCATCTCCCGAGCTTCCGAGAATATTGACGGTGGGTATACGGCAATTTTTCAAGCTAAGGGTCCCTAGAGGATGAGGGGCTATTACGTTGATCCGCTCGCTTACTGTTATACCTGGCGTATCGGCATCCACGATGAAAGCGGATAGCCCCTTTGCGCCAGGAGCATCATCAGTTCTTGCAAATAGAACGTAGTAATTGGCAATTCCCGCATTTGAAATCCACGCTTTCTTGCCGTTTAGACAATACTCGTTCCCATCCAGTTTCGCAGTGGTTCCCATCGCAGCCACATCTGAGCCTCCTTCAGGTTCAGAAATTGCAAATGCTGCAATTTTTTTGCCCTCGGCTACCGGGACTAAATAACTCTGTTTTTGCTCATCAGAGCCGAATAAGGTAATTGCACCGGAACCAAGACCTTGCATAGCAAAAGAAAAGTCAGCTAACCCTGAACGATAGCTTAGAATTTCTCGCGTCAAAGCCAGTGTGCGGACATCAAAACCCTCCAGTTTACCGCCGAAAGCTTTGGGAACGCAATACTTGAGCCAACCGCCTTCTCCGAGTTTTTTAACAAAATCTCTACATAGCCCATCTAGTTCGTCATTATTTTTAGGCTCTTCGTGCTGAAGGGGGACTATTTCTTTTTTAACCCATTCACTCAGTTCTTTGGCGTATTTGCGATGTCTGTCATCGAAAAACGGCCACTCAAGATAAGATTGATCGGACAAATACGTTTTCCCTTTAAGTGCTAGTGCATAACCGCGCCGCCCGAAACGACGATAGATTGTCCAGTAATAGACGCAGATGAAGGCAGACATATCCAAGCCACCGTCTCAGCGACTTCGTCAGGTGTGACCATTCGTCCCATCGGGCTCATATTGTCAATTTCTGATTGTATTTCTGTGCGATCCTTTCCGGTCTTTTCAACAATTGCGTCAACCGCCTCGCTCACCAAATCGGTGTCAGTGTACCCCGGGCAAATTGCATTGACCGTGATCCCGTTTTTTACACATTCAAGTGCCAAGGTGCGGGTAAGTCCGATGACCCCATGTTTAGAAGCGCAGTATGCCGCTATATAAGGATATCCCCTCAGACCCACGGTAGACGAAATATTCACGATTCTGCCGTAGCCCGATTCCCTCATTTCAGAAAAAACTTGTTTGGTACAGAGGTATGTGCCGGTTAAGTTCAATCCAATTATCTCGTTCCATAGATTGGTCTCCATTCTATGAAATGGGGCGCTTTTGCCAACGCCAGCATTATTAACAAGAATTTGGACCGAGCCCAATTCCTTGGAGGCACTCTCAAAACATCGGCCCACATCTAACTCATCGGCCATATTTCCTGCCGCTGTATGGACCTTTACTTTGTATTTGCTCCTGATCTGTTGGGCCTGTTGAGTGAGAGTTTTCTCAGTCCGGCCTGTTAAGCTAATATTTGCGCCGAGACGAGCTAAATAAATAGATATGGCCGCCCCGATCCCACGGGTTCCGCCCGTAATCACTGCATGTTGGCCTTTCAGAGGCTTTTCAGTGAACATATCACCTGAAATTTTAGAGTTTTTGTCCATGTTAGTTACTATTCCTAAGCGACAGACAAGACGCAATGAGAAATTACAAATTAACCGATTTATTCGCCTGTCTCCATAATTTCTTCAATACTAACGAACCTCCGTTCTCTTGCTGATTTGACACCGGCTCTGATTACAGCAAGGGATCTGGAAGCCCACTCACCACCAACCTCCGGTTCCGTTCCATTCCGAATACAGGTTCCAAATTCTTCCATCTGTTCGACTATCGTGTCATTTTTCTTAATTGGCACATGGTGAGGGGCTGTGTCGCCTTGTTCTAGATAATGCAAACCACTGTTCAGATCATATAAAGCGGTTGCTTTCTTTCCATAAATATTCATCACGTAATTCTCTCCAGCGGAGGCATACCCAGCATTTAGGGTTGAAATGGCGCCGTTCTCATGTTTCATGACAAGCCCCGCTACGTCCGGGTTGTCACCTGGCAGTACAAGCTGGGATAACATTCCTGACACGTCAACTATAGGTCCCATCAGCAGTTCCAGCACATCAACATAGTGTGGCCCGATTTGCAGCATCACTCCACCAGGCATTCCGTCAGATGTGTAACGCCAATGACCTTCTTCAAACGTACCTAAACGATCTCGGCTTATATTTGCCTCTGCTTGGACAAGTACACCAAAATCACCCTTTTGGATTCTTCTTCGGATCCATCGGAATTGATTTTCTCGACGACGTTGAAAGCCAATGGACAGTTTTACTCCAGCGTCACGACAGATTTTTGTTATTTTCTGTCCCTCAGCTACTGTATTTGCGATAGGCTTATCAAGAAAAATGTGCTTGCCCGCTTCAGCTGCTTGTTGTGTTGTTTCGAGATGAATATTGTTGGGAGTAGTATTGATGATTGCATCGATCGTATCATCCTTCAGTAATTCCTCATAGCTGCTGGCATAAGAGCAGTTGTATGTCTCGGCAAAGGCTTTGCCCTTGTCTTCTGATCGGGTGAAGCAGGAGACGACTTCAATACCTTTGGCTTTTTTTACGCCATTGGCTAATACATCCGACCACCAACCGAGGCCGAGCGAGGCAACACGGATTGTATCTGAGCTCATAGCTAACCATCCTCATTTAGGTTTTGTTAGTTCAGGGCGACGTCTGCCTGGTTCCATGTTCGGCCCAGAAAGACCAAATTACTGAGGCCGCAGCTAGACATAGAAAGGACAGGCTGAACGGCGAAGTGAAAAATACTGTGATTTCATTTTTTGATGCAATGAGAGAGACCCTGAGATGCTCTTCAATTTGGCGCCCAAGGACCATGGCTAATAGGAGTGGCACAATCGGCATATCAAGCCATCGCATTATTAAACCTAGAAGTCCAAAGCTAAACATTACATAAACATCAAAAAAATTATTACGGAGTGCGTAACTGCCAATGACGCATAAAATGGCGATTGATGGCATCAGTAGAGTTTTGGGAATAACCAAAACTTTGACCAGAAACCGTAAGCCAACTAGTGCAATAATAATGTTAAAAATATTAGCCCAGAAGAACGAGAAAATTACGCCATAGGCAAACTCTCCATTCTCAATAAAAAGCAATGGTCCTGGTATGAGACCGTGAATGAGCAGGGCTGCAATCAAAATAGCTGTTACAGGATCCCCCGGAATGCCGAGCGTCATCATTGGAATAAGAGCGCCGCCGGTTACCGCATTATTGGCAGATTCCGGAGCGGCAATGCCCTGTGGCGAACCATTGCCATATTCTTCCGGATTTTTACTGAGTTTTTTTGAATAATCATAGCTGATGAAAGCTGCAATCGGTCCGCCTGCACCGGGTAATATGCCGAGAAAGGAACCTATTAGGGATCCAATTGCGACCGGTAAGCGCATCTGTTTTAGATCAGCGGGTTTCGGGAAAACACTTTTGATTTTAGCCGCATTGCCTTCCGCTGTTCCTTTGATTTTGTCGGCAAAATTGTCGACTAGTTGAGGGATAGCGAAGAGCCCGATTAAAGCCGTGAGGAAGTGAATGCCGGCGGTAAGGTTAACCTGACCAAAAGTGAAGCGTTGCGTGCCCATCATGGGGTCTTGGCCTATGGTGACAATGGCCAAGCCGATCACGGCGGCGAGCAGTCCTTTCACCAGGGATTTGGCTGCAAAACTACATATGATCGTCAGACCAAAAATCATTAAGCTGAAAAGATCAGGCGACTTAAATTGGAGGGCGACGTCTGCCAAAATGGGTGAAATAAAAAACAGGCAGAGAAAGCTGAATAGACCGCCAACAAAACTTGCCGTTATGGCAATGCCAAGCGCGCGCCCAGCTTCGCCACCTTTGGCCATCGGGTTGCCATCCATAGCTGTTGCCGAGGCGGAAGGTGTGCCGGGAATATTTAAAAGAATGGCTGAAAAGCTCCCCCCTGTCATACCGCTCACGTAAAGACCCAGCAGAAGTGCAATAGAAATTTCCGGAGATAAAACAAAGGTTAGAGGAAGAACGATAATGATGCCGGTAGAAATCGTCAGACCAGGGATCATGCCGACCACGAGGCCAATGAAACAACCTATGGCAACCGCAATGATGGTATTGAATTGGCTGGCCTGAGCTAAACCATCGAGAACATCTGGGCCCATCAGAAAATTTCCCCCAGTACTCCACCAGGAAGAATGATTTGAAAAATCTTCCTGAAAACTAGAAAAACAAAAACGGAAATGATGATTGAGCCCAATCCTATCCATAGAGGGCGGCGTTCACCGTACAAATACATTAGACCCCCAAATAGAGGGATATTTGCGGCGACAAACCCTAGCTTTGGTAAAGCAAACAGATATGCAAGCGATAGTAGAAGCCCATAAATAAGGCGTTTAACTGGCACTTGATTTTTGCGTTCAATATTGGGTTGTTTGCCAGATGCTGCAACTTGAATGAGAAGTAAAAACGTAAGTCCGGTTAGAAAAATTACAATCACCCACGGGAAGAAGGAGGGTTGTGTTGAATTCTCAATTGCGCGGGTCGGTAGATTAGCTGTGAGATAGGCATAGCCAGCACACACCAGTAACATTACAACTCCAGCAATTAGATTACGCTTTCGCATGTTGCTCATGGGGAAGCTCGACATCAGATAATCAGATGTCCCGCCTTAACCTGTGACGGGACATCTTTAGTAACGCTGGTTATTGATTCTTATTTTTTAGCCTTGGCTCGATATATTCCAGCTTTTTTCATGATGCTGACGATATTGGTATTGGCTTTTTTCAGCTTTGCTGCAAATTGCTTTTGGCCCATTGGCGCCAAGGTTATCTTCAGCTTTTTCATGCGACCACTAAATTTTTTTGAGGAAGCAGCTTTAATCATGGCCGCTTCAAGTTTGTCCTTGATTGCTTGAGGGGTTCCTTTGGCAACTGACAGTCCGCGGAACAGATCAAATTCCATATCCACGCCGAGTTCTTTAGCTGTCGGTATATTGGGTGCTGCAGGATTCCGTTTGCCGCTGGAGATGGCTAGGAATTTACTTTTTCCCGCTTTAACCATTTTTAGCGGAACAAAGAAAATATCGACCGCCGCGTCGGTTTCGCCGCTGAGGATCATCTTCCGTCGATCAGCACCTTTAACCGGTAACATGATCGGCTTGCAGTCCATGCCATTCGTCAATGCCACTCCAGCCATATGAGTAGCACTACCAAAACCGGCAAACGCTATCTTTAACGTGTTTGGTTTGGCCTTACATTCGTCCATAAACTCTTTCAACGTGTTCCAACGCGCTTTGGCACTGACAACGAATGGAACAGGTTGTTGAGCAACCTGACCAATATGATCCAATGCTGTATAATCAAAAGGGACATTACCAATGTTGGTTGTTGTCAATATTGAAGTTGAATTCCAAGCAATTGTGTATCCGTCCGGTTTGGAGTTTTTAACATATGTGTAAGCAATAGCGCCACCGCCACCAATTTTGCTGACTGGTACAACCGGCTGGCCAAGCACTTTACTCATGGCCTTTGCGATCATCCGGCCTTCCACATCGGCGCCACCGCCAAAAGGAATAATGAATTGAATTGGCTTTTCCGGCCATTCAGCTTTGGCTTGGGCGGTAAAAGCTAAAGCCCCTGCCACGGCCCCAAATACTAGTGTTCTTAATTTTCTCATATTTAACTCCCTATATGATTTCTTTTGGACACTAACGTCAAATCGCCTGATACACCAAACAAAAGTTATTGGCTGAACAATTCTATAAATTATCATTCGTAGGTGGCACCCACTGCATCCACGGCAGCCTGGGCAATTTCTTGATCTTGCTCCCAGTCACCGCCGCTAACGCCAATACCTCCTACACATTCCTTGTCATAAAAGATGGGAAAACCACCTTCCATAGCTGTCCACTGGTTAGATCCGGCAGCTAAAGAGAGCCCAATCGCATGCAGGGTATCCAGGTCCTGGCCTTGGGCGCCACGTGTTGTAGTGGGCCGACGATTGGAAGCGGCCGTGATAGCTTTAGTAGTAGAAGAATGGACGGTATGAAATCTACCGCCATCCATACGTTCCAACAGAAGCATATGACCCCCTGCATCAACGATAGCTACTGTTGCGGAGATTCCAATTTTTTCTGCCTTTTTAATTGCAGCGCCCATCATTTTTTTTGTGCCAATATTTGTTAGGCGTTGGGTGGTTATAAACGGCATATCAAATCCACTTGTTTTACGGTTAACTGACATTGCAAGACTAGTGTCTTACTTGCCTCGATGTGTATTGTTTTAAGGAGCAAGCATATTTGAGTCACGGGAATAAATATAGGCACTAGCCAGAAATTAAAATATTTAATTGCTAGTGGTTCTTAGTGCTCCAATTCATCGTTTGGCAATAACAAAATAGGCAATTGCCAGAACTTAGCGCTGGATTTGGGTTACGGCCACTTAGAAAGGAATAACTCATAACAGGACGTACTTTTTTTTAATGGATTTGGTAAAGCGAGAAACAGCGTGACCAAGGTTAATGGATAGTATTGAATCACAATATGTAGTAATTGAGGACTTTATTTCACCTACTATTATGTAGTATAAACCCATTAGTAGAAAATCATATGTTTAGGGCATGTTGTAATCTGATAGTACAGGATATAGTTTGATTGGGGCTGTTATTGGTATTTGCCAACTATTTAGCTGCCAGCTATGTGTGGCCTAACAGTAGGGGAAAAGCGCATGTTTAGGGGTAATGTTAAGAAAATTTTCGGCCGTACCCTTATCCTTTCCGTGATTGCCATTTTTGTGGCCGGTTGTGATCTTTTAAGCAACGCCAAATTTATGGAACGTTTTCAGCGGCAATCCCAACCAAAAGATAGCACAACACTCTCCGAACAGGCCATTGGTAAGTTTGCCAAGGGGGAAATTCTACAAGCCCAGGTTTTGTTCGACCGTGCGCTGCAAAACAATCCGCGTGATGTACACGCTATTCTTGGCAAGGGCTTGATTTTCCAACAGACAGGCCAAATTCCGAAGGCCCGGGCCGCCTTTGAAGCAGTTCTGGCCTTGCAGCCAGGAAATGCACATAAGTTGGTCGTAATGAATAATTTACGGCCACAATCCTTACAGGCTCTGGCGAGTATGAATTTGGCTTTGCTTAAGAACCAGGGTCTAGCTTCGTCGCTCGTCAGTGAAGAGGCACAACAAATGCGACAAAATGCTAAAGAAAAACTCCGAGCAGGTCGCAGCAAACAAACTCCTAATTTTACTGACCGGTCTAAGGAGCAGAAGCACATATCTATGGTGTCCAGTGATGACAAAAGGATTATTACCCGCTTTGAGACACTTTTGAAGCTCCGCGATCAAGGTCTTATGACGCCCGATGAATATGACGCTAGGCGGAAGACCAATCTTGGTGCATTATTAAATCTTACCCAACGTCCCCCAGCGGTGGGATTAAATCGAACAGTTCCCAGTGCCGAGTTGATTATCCAGCGGCTTCGCGCAATCGGTAAGGCATTGGAACTTCGTGCAATTACGGTTCGTCAACATGGCGCAGAGAGAACAACCATCATCAATGGCTTGATGCCCGCTGATCCCCAAAATCGGGCTCTGCCTCAACCAGCACCAAAAGGATTGTTGGCATCGGCTGACGCAATTCGCCGGGTTGAAATGTTACAGGAAAAGGGTCTTATTACTCTCCAGGAAGCAACCAGAGAAAAATTGGCAATCGAAAAAACACTGAGTTTATATTCGGCGCCCGTGCCAAAGAAAGTTGTTAAAAAGGTAGAAAAAAAGAAAGCTGCACCTTCGGGCCCCCGTCCTGCTGTTCATATAGCGTCATTCAGGTCTCGTAAGGCTGCAGATCGGGGTTGGGCAGGTTTACGCCGTGCGCACCGTGCGCTACTTGGAAATATGAAGCCTGAGATCACCCGGGTCAATTTGGGAGGTAAAAAAGGCGTTTTCTTCCGCCTTGTTGTTGGCCCGTTGGCAAGTAATGCAGATGCTGATTCTGTCTGCCGTCAGCTGAAACGTCGTCGCCAATACTGTGAGCCAGCATTTATGGCTGGCGGTTAGTAAAACCCAGTCGAAGGAGCATTGCCGTGACTAAAAGGGGTAAACTGGTTTGTCATGAAAATTTGATGTTTTTTTGCCTTTAATGTGCATAAGTTAACCCGGATGGGGTTTCATAATTTAATGGCCAATTACTCCACTTTCTGAAAGCTTGTTTATTTTCCCCCCGCTGTATCCCAATACTTCAGTGAGTATTTCTATGGTGTGTTCCCCTAGTTTGGGAGCAGATTCCGTCGGTAGTGTAGGAGCTTCAGAAAGAAATGGGGGCGAGCGTGCAAACAAATGTTTGCCCACTTCACTATCAGTAATTGGCATAAGGAGACCTCGAGCATTCACATGGGGATCAGAAAATATGTCCTCGGCAGTATTAACGGGCCCGGTTGGAACACCGGAGGAATTTAATTTTTTAACAGCATCGTCGCGTGTCAGTTGTTCCAGCCAAACTTCTATGATTGGCTGAATGTAATGGGCATTGGCTGCGCGCTCAACGCCAGTCTTGCAACGAGGGTCCTCAATCATATCAATCCGGTTTATCGCCTTACATAGTCGCTCCCATATGATGTTGTCAGGGACGTTAAGGGCTATATAGCCATCCTTGGTTTTGAAAGCGCCACGTGGAAAAAGATTTTTTGGGGTGCCGCGCATGGGGGACTGCCCCGCGACTGAGTGGAGCGCCACCATTGACTCGTTTAATGAAAGCATATTGTCGAACATTGCCGAATCAATTAGTTGGCCTTTGCCCGTGCGTTCCCGCATGAAGAGGGCTTGCATAATACCGAAGGCAGTCACCATCCCCGTGTATATATCCGCCATGCCATATAGGGTATCTGACGGCGGTTTGTCGGCATAGCCGACCTGGTGCATAATACCACTCATGGCTTCGGCAACAATATCGAACGCCGGCCGATCACTGTAAGGCCCCCTATATCCTTTTAGCTGACCAAAACCAGAAATAATTGCCCAAATAAGTCTGGTATGAGAGGAACTTAAATTACTGTAGTTCAATCCAATCTTATCCATGGCCCCAGGTCGTAAATTTTCAACTACCACATCAGCGGTTGTCGCTAGTTCATGGAAAATCTTTTGTCCTTCCAAGTGTTGAAGGTTTAGGGCAAGGCTTTTCTTGTTTCGATTATAGCTCATAAATCCAGCTGCTTTCCTATTCCCTTTTTTTTCAGCAAATGGCGGCATTGATCGACGGGGGTCTCCTTTACCAGGTCTCTCTATTTTAATAATTTCCGCTCCCGCGTCAGCGAGTAAAAGAGTGCAGTAGGGGCCAGCTATATATTGTTCGAGGCCGATAGCCCGTATACCTGAGAGCGGTCTTTCCATAGGTTTTCCTAATCCCCTATCCACTCAACCAGTGTGGACTCGCCCATGCCAACTCCGACGCATAGGGTAGCAAGTCCGTAAAAAGGACGTTGCATATGTGCAGCTCTACGTTTCATTTCATGCATTAGTGTTACCAAGATGCGAGCACCTGAACAGCCCGTCGGGTGACCGAGTGCAATTGCTCCTCCATTAACATTAGTGTTGTCGTGACTGATTTGTAAACGCCTCATGCATCCGATTGTTTGAGCTGCAAAAGCCTCATTAAGTTCAATCAGGCCGATATCTTCAATCTCGAGATTGAAGCGTTTAAGCAGCTTTTCCGTAGCGGGTACTGGTCCATATCCGAAGTACCTGGGGTCGGTTCCGGCAGAAGCTGATCCCAGCCAGCGCAATAGTGGCTTCAAGCCCAGTTCATTGGCCTTTTCTTGATTGCAAAGGAGAAGTGCCGCGGCTCCATCGTTGATGCCACTGGAGTTGCCAGCAGTGACAGAGCCGTCCTTTCTAAAGGCGGGTTTTAGTTTACTGAGCTCAGGCATGCCTATTGCCAGGTTGAAGCGCTGATTAATGCGTTTGAGGCGGGGGTGCTCGTCCGTATCAAATATTAGCGTTTTGCCATTTCGTTGAGGCACTTCAACAGGCGTAATTTCAGCTTTAAATTTGCCCTCATTGATAGCATTGGCGGCGCGACGGTGGCTTTCTAGAGCAAATATATCTTGTTCTTCTCGGCTAATCTGCATTTCTTGTGCAATCAATTCTGCACCTTCGCCCAAAGAAATAATAGGGTATATTGCGTCCAATTTTGGGTTTTCGTATCTCCATCCTACCGTGGTATCAAAAATCTTGGGTGGCGAGGTGGACGGTATTTTGGAAGGCTTTGGCATCGACCATGGAGCCCGGCTCATACTTTCCACGCCACTACCAATATATAGGCTACCCTCTTTCGCAAGGATGGAGCGAGCAGCTAGGTTGATGGCGCTGAGGGCAGAAGAACAATTCCTGTTTACTGTTATGCCTGGTATTTCTTTGGGAAATCCGGCTAGCAAAACTGACATCCGTGCAACATCCCGATTGTCTTCTCCTGCCTGGTTGCCACAACCGGCAAATACTTCGTCCAAATCGGCAGGGTCGACCCCAGTACGTTGCACGAGGGAAATATAAGTTTTCGCCAGCAGGTCATCTGGTCGAATAGTTGATAATCCCCCACCGTATTTTCCAATAGCCGTTCTTACGCCGTCGACGATAACTACATCACTCAAGCCAATATCCTCCAGGGTAGAAATGTGTTTATCCCAATTGAAATATTATCATAATTAATTCATTCAGAAAGATGAAACCATACCGTGATGATATAATTTGTCTCCGAATTCGTCGGATTTTCCCGGTAGGCGTGGGCCCATTCATCTGGCCATATTAGAGTAGTGCCAGTGCGGGGTGTGAAAGTAATAATATAGTAATGGGGAAATCCAGTTTCACTGCAAGATTTTTTTCATTTAGATAAGTCGTTCAGACGAGTATACGATGTAACATTTGGAGATCCGAATTGATTCGATATTTTTCGAGTCACTTTTTAGGATTTTCAATAGAGCTCTTTTTGCGATATCGTTTTGATTTTGTTCAACCATCTGGAATTCTGGGGTTAACAAGGTTAAAGCAACCTAGAACTCTTTTAAGTGAGAAGTTTACTGGCCTACCTTAGGTGGGGCTGGATTTGTTTGGACCGCTGGCGAACCCAAATTTTGATCCCTAGGAGAAACCGTCATAACAACCTCGCTGCCTTGCAGTGTCTTGCTAGTTATTTGGATAGTTAAGACCCTAGTTGTCTGGGTGTAGGTTAAAAAACTGGTTGCAGAGCGTATGCTTGTCACTTCTTGCCATCCAAATTCTGGTGTGCTTTGTTTAAAAAAGTTAAATAATTTCACAGGATTGTGGTTGGTTTCAAGGGTTAGTCGACCAATCCAGCTTTCGGTTGCACCAAGAATGACGGTTCGATCTAAGTTCATTTCAGCACCTATTGGAATAGGGATATCTTGAAACTGCGAAAACGACGCTTGCCCCGGTTTGGATGCTTCTCCCTTATTCATAGGCATTGGCTTTACGCCCATGCCGCTTCCGCACCCCCCTAAAAAGATTAGTATACAAAAAAGAAGCCCGGTGGGGCTAAAGTTTTGAGAATTCATAATCAAGCATCCCCAGAAAACCCATCAATCTAAAATTATATTACTCTGAGAGCATCATCACTATTAACTATACCATAGTAGTGGTGATAACGAACTAAAAACCGTAAACAATAAAATTAAAGAGAACATTAAGTAAAAAGATTAAGATTTTTAATAAAAAAGGTAGAAACATCGTTTGACATCGTTAGTTTAGGGGCGTACACCCCGGTCTTGGGCGCGGTTTTCCGCGCTTGTTTGTTCTCTGGTGATAATGTGCATTATCTTCAGAGGGTGTGCTCTTTGACATTGTTGATAGTGGAAGGGATGCGCAGGCGGCGGCTTGTCTGTGGTAGCGATG
>ERZ651768.1851-NODE-1851-length-15158-cov-5.620317_pt1 | contig 15158 bp, 12 predicted proteins | sample MGYA00514754_ERZ651768 | MGnify/ENA metagenome assembly ERZ651768
CTCTAATCTTTCTACGTATACATCTTATCATAATAATAATAATTATAAATCTATATTATAGATTTATATTTATAATTATAGTTAAATATAGATACAATTAATTTTTACAATTAATTTTACAATTAATATTTAAATATTAATTGTAAAATAAGTATATATTATAAATATGACAGTAGTTCTCAAATTTGGAGGAAGTTCTATTAAAAATGCTACACTTATTTCTAAAGTGTCTTCCATTATTAAAAATAAATTAAATAATGAAAATAAAATTATTGTTGTTTTTTCAGCATTTGGGGAAATAACCGAAAAATTATTAAAATGTGCTTCACTTGCCTCGTCAGGAAATAACGAATACTTAGATTATTACAATCAAATATATAATACAAATATTAACATTTTAAAAAATTTATTTGAAAATAATCAATCATTATTAAATAAACCATTAACTGAAACTAAACAACTTTTAAATAATTTAAAAGATATTTTAAAAGGGATATACTTAATTCGTGAAAATTATGATAAAACTTTGGATTTCATTTTATCATTTGGGGAAAAATTATCTTCTAAAATTATTTTCTATTTTTTGAAGTTAAATATTACTAAAAATATTAAATATCTTGACTCATCTAAAGTTATCAAAACAAATAATAATTATTTTAATGCAGATGTTAATATTAATGTATCTACAAATAATATCAAAAAATATATTTCTGAAAATAATTTCGAATTACTTATTGTTCCTGGATTTATAGCATCTTCCGAAAATGATAATTCAACTACTACAATTGGGCGAGGAGGTAGTGATTATACAGCATCTATTTTTGGTGTTGGGAGTGATTCAAAATATGTAGAAATTTGGACTGACGTAAATGGAATTATGACATGTGATCCTAATATTGTTTCTAATACACAAGAAATAACTGAAATGTCTTTTCATGAAATGTTTGAATTATCGTATTATGGAGGAAATGTCTTGTATCATAAAACTATATCACCTTTATGTGAAAATAATATACCTTTATTTATCAAAAATACTTATAATCCAACCCATCCCGGAACAAAAGTGTCAACAAATGTTAATAAAAAAAATATTATTTCTGCTATTTCCTGTATCAAACAAGTTGCTTTATTACAAATACAAGGTTCTTCTTTACAAGGAAATATTGGAATATCTTCCAGATTATTTACTTGTTTATCAAATAAAAATATAAATATTATTTTAATATCACAATCATCATCCGAAATATCTATCAATTTTTGTATTAATAAATCAAATGTTACTTTAGCAACACAATGTATTAATAAAGAATTTAATAAAGAAATAAATAAATCGGCATTCAGATTAACTTTATTAACTAATGTATCCATTATCGCTGTCATTTCATCAAATGAAAACAATAGATGTTTAATATCCCAAAAACTATTACAAATTGTTAATAAAAATAAAATAAAAACATATGTCCATAATTCATCAGGATTGAATTCATGTATTGTTGTTGATAATAATCAACTAAGTAAAGATATGAACTTAATTCATAATAAATTATTTCAAACAAATGGATTCAAATATAATATTTTCTTGTTAGGATTAGGTAATATTGGTAGTGGATTATTTAATATAATTAAAAAAAGAACCACCCATGATATTAATATTGTTAGTGTTACTAATAGTCAAAAATATATTATTGGATATAATCTACAACAAAATAATTTAAATCAACTTTTATCAAATTTAAATTCTTCAGAATATAATATGAATATTGATGAATATATTAATAATGTATTAGATAATACTCTCCCAAATAAAATTTTTGTTGATTGTACTAGCAATTCTATCATTCCAAAATATTATGAAACTCTATTAAATAATAATATTGGAGTTGTTACTCCAAATAAAAAAGGTGTATCATCAGAGATTTCATTATTCAAAAATCTATATCAATTTCACAAAAAAAATAAATTTATGTTTGAAACAACAGTTGGTGCTGGATTACCAGTAATCAATTTACTAGAAAGTTTAGTAAGATGTCAGCATAAAATTACGAAAATTCAAGGTATGTTTTCAGGAACACTAAATCACGTTTTATCCACTTTTATGAAAACTGATAACGATTTTTCAGACATTGTTAGAGAAGCACAACAAAAAGGTATTACTGAGCCAAATCCATATGACGACTTAAGTGGAATGGACGTGGCACGCAAAATATTAATAGTTGTTAGATTATGTGGATTAAATATTAATTTAGAAGATATACCTGTTAATAGTTTAACACAATTCGTAGCAAATTCATCTGATGATTTTTTTGATAAAATTATCAATTATGATGATTATTATAATCGGCTAAAACATAATGCTAAATCACAAGGAAAAACATTAAAATATATCGCATCATTTGAACCAGAACTTGACAATATTAGTGTTAAATTATGTGAAATTGATTCTGGGCACCCATTCTACAATATCAACGGAACGAATAATGTTATTGCTATTACTACTGATATTTATGACGAACCGATAGTATTACAAGGATATGGGGCTGGCAAATATCAAACTGCTAGTGGAGTATTAAATGATATTTTGAAAATAATATAAAATTGAATTAAAAAATCATAAAAAAAACATAATTTGATTTATGAACATATTAAAATGTATCAACTTCATATTGAAAATAATAATGATGAAGAAAAGTCTTCTTCAAATTTATCTCCTAAAAATATAGGATATAACCTAATTAAATCAGTTATCGGGATAGGATTGTTAAGTATATCATACACTCTTAAACAATGTGGATGGAGTTTTTTAATTATCTTGTGCTTTACATCCGTTATAACTTTATATAATGCTATCAATATTGGCAATCTTGTCCAAAAATATTCAAAAGAAGTAAATTATATTATCAATTATTCTACTCTTGGATATTTTACTTATGGAAAATATTTTTCGATATTTATTTCAATGTGCTGTACTATTGAAATATATATGGTATCATTAGTAGTTGTAAATCTTGCTACAAATTTTATATTACAACTCAGCTTTATATCAGATAATTATAAAATATATATTGAAATATTTATTATTTTGTGTTATCTTTCTGTATCATTTTTTAGAAAATATGAAAATATTGCTATTCTTAGTTGTTGTGGTATTGCAACAAATATATTATTGATTATATGTCTTATTATTAAATTATGTATTACCAAAAATATTATCATTGATAATAAAATTATTGAAATTACTAATATACCAGGTTGTATTGGTATATCATTATTCTCTTTTGGCGGACACGTCGTTTTCCCTGAAATTTTTGATACTATTAAAAATAAAAATAAATTATCTAAAACAATATTATTATCTTGGATTCCTATTACATTATTTACTTTATCTTTTGCCATACTCGGTTTTATTCTATTTGGAAACAATACGCTTGATAATATTATGAGTGATATGGAAAATGGATATATCAAAAATACATTAATAATCTTATTATTTTTTAATTTGGTTTTTAGTTTTCCACTTCTAGTCAATCCAATTTTAATAAAAATAAAATACATAAATTGTATATTAACCAGATTTTTGTATATGACAAGCTTGTTTCTTATTTGTCATTATTGGAAATCATTTATACAAATGATGAGTTTAACTGGTGTTATTCTCGAAAATATAACTTCACTTATTTTACCACCAATATTAATATTAAAAGCTGATAATACATTAAATATTTATCACAAAATATTAAATATATTAATTATTATTTTTGGATTATCTATTATGATTTCAGGTATAATTCTTGAAATTTAAAATTTATTTATTCTACATTTAATAATTTGTGGTAATCCACTTTTCAATTTTTGGCCAGAGAATTTGTATCCTTTTCTCAATCTACCTTTATTGCCACCTATTTGAACTATACCTCTATGTTTTCTTACTATTTTTTTTACTATTATTTTTTTCTTTTTTTTACCACCCACATTTGAATTTTTATTTAAATATTCGATTATCCATTTTTCTTGTTCTTGTTTGTCAGAGTTCTCATAAAATTCTTTTATATAAAATGGTTCTAATGAATTCTTATATTCTTTTTTGGATTTTAATAAATTTTTTCTTTCTGTCTTTTCCCGTCTTTCATATCCTACTTTAAGGGCTTTTATCTGACCTAGTCTTTTAGCATGTTTTCGTTTTTCTTCATCAGTTTTTTTAAATATTTTTCTCCATCTTTCTTTTATTTTTTTAATCTCGTCTTTTTTTTTGCTTATTTCTTCTTGTGCGTCTTTTAATCTTTTTTGTACTCCTTCGACATCATTAAATTTATCTCTCGCATTCTTTATTTCTTTATCCATTTTTTTCATTTTTTTAATAAAAACATCTTTCTGTCTTTCTTTTAAAAGATTTTCAAGCTCTTTATCATCGTACCGATCGACTTCACTATCTTTTCTCCATTGTTCTAAGCCATCAATATCATCAATATCATTCAGTTTATCTCTGAATATTTTTTTTCTTCTTTCCCGAATTTTTCCCTCAATTTTTTCTTTAATTTGTTCATCGTTCATATCTAATTGAAATTCATCAGAATCCTCTAATTTTTCTAAGTCATCTAAGTCATCAAAATTATTAATTTGATTTTCGTACATATTTATTTTTTGTTGTCTCTCTTTTTCTTCATCTTCATCATCCTTTTTAGATAATTCCTCTGCTGCTGCTTCTACTTCTTCTGCTTCTTCATTTCCTTCATCATCTTCATCCTCCCATTTATTATTGGGATTGGAGAGAGAAAATCCATATTTCGATGCGGGATATTGAAGAAATGCTTTAAAATTATCATTAAGAGATGGATAATTTTCCTTTAAATGAGCATTGCTCAGTATATCATTCATATTAATCCATATATGTTTAAAATGTTGTGATTTGTCTAGATTACGATTACGCATTACTCTGTTGAAAATTTTAAAAAGTTCTTGACTTAATTTTAAATAGTCTTTTAAAAAAGGAACACTAACACTAACTGATTTTGTTACAACAGGAACATTATAAAATAACATAAATAACTTTCGGATAAGAGGACTTTTATAAAAAAAATCCTTTTTATAAATTTTTATTATATTGGATACTATGTCATTTTTCTCTGCTTCTTCATCTATTTCTATCCAAGTTAATTTTCTACCTAATTCTTCATCTCTATCATCATCTTTTGCCTCCGCTTCTTCTTGTGCTTGCTCTTCTTGCTCTTGCTCTTGCTCTTGCTCTCCATCTCCCATCTCTCGACGTCCATACTGGCGGAACACGCTATTCTCATCGCGCTGAATATCGCTCATATCCAGGTTATCATCTGTTGTTTCATCCTCTTCTTCTTTGTCTACGTCTTCTTCTACTGGAGGATATGTATATCCAAAATTTCGGAACAATGTATCTTCTATTTTTTTCAATATCTGTGTTGATCCAGTTTCTGGTTTGTCATATTTATATATGCCTCTGCCCATACCACCTGATGAAAATACAATTCTTTCATATTTGGTCAATTCAGTTGCTAATCGAGAAACATCTCTTTTCAAATGAACATCACACTGTTGTAAATGTTCATTATCACGCCAACCTCCATCGAAGCCATAATCTCTACCACAAACAAAAGCAAAAGCATTGGTTTCACCTCTAATGTTTGCTTGTGTAGTGTGTTGTTTGAGTGTATGACCTTGTAAAGTTTTTTGATACGCATTTTCATTTTCCGAAAATACAAACAAATGATTTGGTCTTTTAGCAATAATATCTCTATTCCAAAATCCAATATAATAACTAACTTGACATGGATACTTTTTGGAAACTCTTGTGCTGTATTGATTGATTGGTTCAGCAACAGCACCTAAATCTTGGACATTCCTATTTACATCTCTGTCAAAATCTGCTTCATCATTTGAAATATTAACTGCTTTTTCCTCTTCTTCGTCATCTTCTACATCTTCATCTACACTTATTTCATCTTCTTCTTTTTTCTTTTTCTCTGCTGCTTCTACTCCCTTTGTTTCTACAACAGGTAATTCACTCATTTTTTCTTCTTCATCATGTTCTTCTTCTTCCCCAGATGATAAATTTTCTTCACTGTTGGACTCTGATTGTGATTGTGAATGTGATTGTGATTGTGATTGTGATCGTGATTGTGTTGGTGATGGTGTTGGTTCAGCTTCTGGCTCTGCCTCCGCTACTAGTCTTGCACGTGCATCCTTAAGAAGTTCTTCATCTATTTTGTTTTCTTCCATTTTCTTTTTAAAAATACTAATTATATCCTTTTCATCTTTTTTTCCCTTTCCCTTTTCTGTTTCTATAATAGTATATTTTTCTTTGTTGTTATCATCACCATAATATTTTACGAATTGTTTATCAAACTCTATTAATTTATTAGATTTGATTTCACTGATTTCATACAATATATCTTCGATTACAATTGTATCCTTAACACCTGTTTTATTATAAAGATCATCTTTATATAAACTTTTTCTTCTATCTGGTACGTCAGCGTAAATATAAATCTTGTTATTCTTGTTATAAACATCAGTAAATTTTTTTTTTACTCCCGCACCACCTCCTATATATTTTTTAAAAAGTCTTTTTTTTGTTAACATAATTTTTTTCTGTATTTTACCACTACTTTTTTTATTAATTTTTTTCTGTATTTTACCACTACTTTTTTTATTAATTTTTTTTACATTTTTTTTTGATTTACCTCCAATTTGTTTGATAGTTCGTTTTGTTATTTTACTGGGCATTATATTAATATAATATAATATAATTTAATTTAAATTATATTATCATTATTATGAGTATATTTATATGTCATCATTAGAACTATTGAAAGCAATATAACTTCACATATACCAAAAAGAAGCACTGGTAAATTTTTCTCATGTATAGAAAAAATAATCCATAATATTCCAGATATTATTCCAATATATAGAAAAACTTTAGATATATCTTTGCCTGATTTTGTTTGATATAATTTATAAATTTGTGGAATATTTTGAACAGCACATAAAATGCCTGCTATATATCCGATTATATCAAATATTTCAAAACTATTATTCATTTTGTTTCGAATTTAACTTTAATTTTTAATAAAAAAACTCAATTTTAAATTCAAGTTAAAATTTTATTTGAATTAAATATGTGATATAAATTTGAATAATTATGAATTAAAAATACATCTAATTTATTCGAAATAATCCATTTATATATAAGTAGATCTAGTACACAAGTTTTTTTATTAAATGTATAATCAATTATTATGTGAATTAAACTTGATGGCAATTCATTTGCAAAATATGGATTCATAATATGTTGAATCCATAATCTGTCAATATTAATATATTGTGTTCGTTTTTTGATAAATATATTTGAAAAATTACACTTACACATATTAGACCAACATTCATTTTGAGTTTTTTCTTCAAAAATTGTTTCAAAATCATGTAACAATGTAGTACAAGAAGGATTTTTGATTAAATTTTTTTTTAATTTTTGTAAATTTGGCGTAAAATAGCTACGATTTTGATAATTATGTTCATAAAATCCAATAAACCATTGGATAAATTCATCATCGTATATCATTTTTCTATAATTTTCCTTGAATGATTTATAATATTTAAAATCATTTTCTGTATAAAATTCAAATAACTTATTTATACAAGTCATTATAAATATTTTTAAAACAAGATAAAAATTCTATTCAAAGTTTCGATTAAAATTAATACAAAACAAAAGATGGATTTCTAGCAGGATTCCAGCCACTACGAAGTAAATTTAGTGTTTCTACATTTAAATTTCTTATCATGTTGTAAAATTTAATTGTAAAATAAATAATATACATTTGAATTAAAATTCTAAATATACCAAATGTAATTACACCACCATTTTTAGTAGGATTTGCCGCTAAAACTCCGACTTCAATAATAAATGATCCAAATAGATAAAGTAAATATAAAATAATATACATAGATTTATATTCTTTAGCTCCTTTATAACCAAAAACAACTAATAATAAAGCTAGAAGTAAAAGAAGACTTAATGGTGGTGCCGACATAAAAGCAAATAACATAAGAAAAAATCCATCTATAGCAGTAAAAAATATAAGACTACGACGATAAGAATATACTTTAAGTAATTCTGTCATGTCATTATTATTTGGTTGAACTTGAACTGGTATATTTAATATAACTGGTTGCTGTAGTGGTGAAGCGTATGTAGTAGCTACTACATCAGGATTATATGATGGATTATTATTATCAGTTGGTGCAATATATACAGGTGCTTGTTCATTAGTTTCACCTGTATTATCTTCGTAGTTAGTATAATGTGGATTATAACTCATTTTTTTATTATTATTTAATAACTTTTATAAATTAAAATAAATTTTAAATTTTATTTTATATTATATAATGTCAGTTATTGGTAAAATTGGTATAATAAATCACGGAAATAATTGTTATTTAAATTCAGCACTACAATTTCTAAGTCAAGCATTTAAAGCAAATCAAGAATTATTAAAGTATAAAGATAGTTCAACAATTTATAGTTTCTTTGTTCCATTCATAATAAATAAATGGTCAAATACATCAATCGATATTTATAATCCAACAAATATTAAATTTTTAATTGCTAAAAAAAATAGACAATTTTTTAACAATAATCAACAAGATAGTCATGAATTTTTAGTTTGTTTAATGGACGTTATGGAAAATAAAACTATTAAAACATTTTTTGATTCTAAAATTTTATCAATAATCAAATGTAATAAATGTTCTCTTATTTCTCATACACGCCAGTCAATTAGATTTGTATCATTATCAATTAATGATAATGTATGCGATTTAACATCTTCTTTTAGAGAATTTACTTCAAAAGAAAATTTAAAAGGAACATGGAAATGTGAAAAATGTAAAAATAATGATGGATCTAAACAAATAACTTTTGAAAGATGGTCTCCTTATATTATAATTCATTTAAAACGATTTAAATGGAATAATAATGGTGAAAGAATTAATACGAAATTTAGTTTTCCTATTAATTGGTCCATTAAAGAAATGAGACATCATAAATATAAATTAATATCAATTATTAATCATTATGGTTCATTTAATGGTGGTCATTATACATCTTGTGGTAGAGTTAAAAATAATAAATGGTTATCATATAATGATTCTAAAATAAATGAAATAAATTTAGATAAAATTAAAAATAATTTCAAAGTTTCATCATATCTACTTTTATATGAAAAAATTGTAAATCAACCAAAAAAATAAATTTAAACATTAATAGTTTCTTCTTCATCATTGCCTACTTCACTTGAAGCATTTTTCATCTTTTCTAGATTTGAAGCAGTTAATTCTTGAGCCTTTTGTTTATAAACCTCTTTTTCTTCTTTTGTTAGAGATTTCCATAATGGTCCTTTTAATTTACTTAATTCACCAAAAGTAGCTTCTGGATTTTCTTCGCGTAATCTATTTTCAACATCTTTATCACCAAGGAATGCAGCATAAGAATTAATAACACCTTTTCTACGGGAAACTTTCTTTTTATAACTTCGTAATTCATTTAAATATTTTTTCTTCATTGTTTTCGCATCAAGATCTAAATCCTCCGCAATTCTATCAATTAAAGCCTCTAAAATGGGAGCTTGATTTTTTAATATAGTTGGTATCAGTGCTTTTTGTCTAGTGGACATATTTTCCTTTATAATTCTATTACATAGAATATCTTTATATCACTTTTGTATCACTTTTTATATTGATAAATTATGATTACAATTATGATAATAATTGTAATCATAATTTAATTACATTAATTATAATTACAAAATCTTAATATTTTATATTATTATAGAGTACTATGGATACAAAACCAAATATAAACAAAATTTTATCAAATAATAAATATAAAACTCATTATAAAGTTTATGGAAATTTATCAAATAAATGGCAAATACCTACAATTCTAATACACGGGGGACCAGGAGCAACTCATAAATATTTTAAAACAATTATTCCATTAGTAAACTACATTGGTCCAATCATTGTATATGATCAAATCGGAAGTGGTAAAAGTAAATATAGATATAAAACATCTACATTAACTCTCAAAGATTATGTCAATCAATTAATAAATTTACTTAAACATCTTAAAATTGATAAATGTCATTTACTCGGACATAGCTGGGGAACTATTTTAGCATTAGAATATTATTTAAAACATCCAAACAATGTTTTAAGTATTATATTTTATAGCCCAACTATTAGCATAAAATTATGGCAATCACAAGCAAATAAATATCTATTACAAATGAAACAAAATAATATCGCAAATATTGATATTCCTAAGCAATATATCAATAAACATATTGGTAATATCAAAATATTACAAAAATATGCTCAAACTAATCAAAACATATATAAACATTTATGGGGAGAAAGTGAATACAATGTTAATGGATACATTAAAAATTATAATAAAATATCAGCATTGAAAAATATAGATATACCAATACATTATATTTGCGGTAAATATGATACTGCTTCACCTAAAATTGTAAAATATCTATCTAAAAAAACTCCCAATTCTACCTACAAAATATTTAATAATAGTCGTCATGTAGCACATTTTGATGAAGAACAATTATTTCAAAAACATATTATTTTATATTTTAATTCTTTTTACGAAAAAGTACTTAACCAGAAATTTAAAATATTTTTAACTCATTTTTTAAAGAAACAGAAAAAGCATAAAAATATATCAACACAATTAATTACCCTGACTATTTTAAAATATAGAGCTAAACATCAATTTGAAAAATATAATTTAAATAATTTTCTAAAAAAAACTATTTCACAAATTGATATTAAAAATATTAAAATAAAAAAATTATTTGATTTACAAGCACCACTTGATTATTGGTATTATACAAAATTATTAGGTTATGGAAATAAATATAAACCAAAAGATAAAATGATTAAGCAATTTATTTCCGAAAAAAAAATTAAGAAAATTAACCATCCAGCTGATGCTATTCTTATTTACATATATATCAGAACATTAGATTATTGTGATAAGAAGAAATATAAATATTTACTAAAATATATTCCTTTTTTAAAAGAAAAAGCAAAAGATATTAAGGAACCAAAATATTATGCATATTTTCTAACTCATATTATATTATATGACACTCAATTCGGGAAAAAAAATGAGATACCACAATCTTCTAAAATCGCACTCAAAAAATTATATCACTTCTGTAAATATAAATTAAAATATAATAGAGAAAATATTGATCTAATGGGAGAAATTATTTTGTGTTGTAAATTATGTGATAATTACAACTTTCCTCTTTATTCTAAATTAATTCAAAATATTATACCGACTAAAATATTCGCACACTATCATGAAAATTCTGTTTTAGTAGCAGCAACTTGTAGATGGAATAATTATCATGATATTAAAACTAAATTATCTAAATAAAATTTTTAATCAAATACAATTCTTTGTTCCCATGAACCACTTACTTTTTTATATAATGCCATTGTTGTACTTCCCAATTTTTCTAATTTCCAATCATTATCTGTTTCATTTAAAACATCTGAACAAATAATCACATTATTATCCACTCGAACTGAACCATCACTATCAATTTTGACTGAATTTTGATTATTATTTTTTATCAAAATTGATTCATCTGATTTTTCAACTGTTATACTCGTTAAGGGATTTACTCTACCATCGTCTATTTGCGTAGCTTTACCAATATTATAAGTTATACCAGATGCTCCTGCAAAATTTAACTTATCTCCCTTTTCCGTCATTGAAATACTACTTGTACCAATCTTTACCGTATTTGCACTAAATATACCATCGCGAGCATAAATACTTTTGGCATACACACTACTATAATTAGCAAGTGACTCAAATACTGTAAATGTATATGAAATTGTTGCTACAGTACTTGAATTATATGTAACTGTTATTGAACCGGTTGTTAGGGTAGCAGAAGTTGGGAGACAAGCAACATTAACATCCTTTTCTTCATTATCTAAATCCATACTTATTGAACTACTAAATGCCCCAGTTTGACCTTCTCTTAATGTAATATGACTATCATTTGCACTAATAGATACACCTGTTACATTATTTGGCGTAGATACTGTAAAAAACGAATTAGTAGATTGATTAATTTCAACCTTACCTAAAGCAAAATTTGTTGGGGTTACTGTTATTGACATACTTTATTAATTAAATAAAATTATTTTTTTAATAAAGTTTTACGCAATCACTATACATTTACATTACAATTGTCTGCGTTTAATTTTTTTTGCTTTAATAATCTCCGCATTTCCATTCTTTAATCTTTTACCAGAATATCTATATCCTTTTTTTAATCTTCCAGAATTACCACCAGTTTGAATTATACCTCGGTGCTTTCTTATTTTTTTATTTTTCTTTCCTCCTCTAGGGGGAAAGAGAATAGTATCTCGAACTAGATTACTTGTATCATTAGCATCATTACGAGTTCTTAATGGAACATCTATTTTAATTGATGGTTTTGTTAAAACATTAGCATCATTATGAGTTTGTGAATGAACAACTTTTGGTTTAATCTCCTCAAATTTTTTTAGATTATCATGATAATTTTGGTCTCTTTTCCATTTAGCTACTGACATAACAAGATAGTTATAAATATCAGGATTAGTGTTTTTTGTTTCATCATAGTGATTAAATACAGTCATCATACGTTGTAAAGCATGCTTAAAATTAGAAACTAACTTATGTTCCGATTTATTTTTTTTAACTAGAAACAATGCTCTTTGAAGACTTAAATAGCATTTTAATGGATTGTCAAAATATGAACCTAATAATCCCCATATTACACCAAAATATCTTGACATTTCCCCACAAATACCATGTCTAACAGCCCAAAAACCATGCATTGATGTAGTTTTGATATTGAAACTTTTAAATTCAGATGGTGCCATATATGTAATGTTTGAATCTAAACAAAATCCAGGTTTATCTTTATCAAATTTTCTTTTTACTAATTTCACTAATCTTTTTAAAGTTCTTTTTATATAAAAAACAATATCAGAATTATTTTCATAATAATAAAGATTTATTTTTTTTTTATCATTATCTTTATTTTCGCATTTACCATTTTTACTAATATGAGCTATTAATAAATTAGAATGATTTGATTTGATAGGTTTGTCTAACTTAATACCGGAATCCAAAGTAAATGATAAAATATTATCAACAGACATTACATTTACTTCTATTAATATACCATGTTCATATGTGGCATAATTATCAGCATAATAATTTAAGGCATATCTTAAAATAATCCATGGTCTATTCCCTAATCCTTTTATATGATTATCGGTAAGAAATCTTTCATATGTATCATGTGTTAGTTGGGGATACCATAGATTACTTGTTTGTGCTTCTGCTGCTTGTAATTTCAAAAGTTTTGCTTTTGCTGCCCACAACGCTTCTTGTGATTCTTGTACTGCTGCTTGAGCATTTTGCACTGCTTCTAATTTTGCTATTGTTCTATAAATCAAAAAAATACCTTCATTAGCAGAATAATCTGCAAAACCATCTCTATCAATATTATGAGATGGTAGATTATTATAACATACGTTATTTTTGTAGGACTTTGTAGAATTATAACATTTTGAAACATCTATAACATTTAGGGCTTGGTTTTGTTCTAAAAATTTATCATAAAAAAATCCGCCATTAAAATCATCGTAAATTGGCATTAAATGAAGTTCTCCCTTAGCACATGTAATTTTGGGTGTTAAATAAGTATGATGAAAATCTTGATTAAATCTACCTACTACATAGTTCGTTATATCAAAAAAAGAACTACCAATGGTATAATTTCCAAGATTATTACGTTTATATATGCTATCAAAACCATCGGAGTTTATTCTAATATCTTTATATTTATCATTTTCATTGTAAAATAAACTACTTAAAAATTTAAAAAAATTTTGCCAAAAACGTATTAAAGTTTTTCGTCTCGCTTCGTTTTTTTTTATATCTTTTTTATTCATTTTTAAGTTATTTATATTTATTTCACGAACAGAATTTTCAAATTGCTCCTTTTTCCTTTTTGTAATTTTATAAAAAGTTGGAAATAAGTTTTCATACTTTGTTTTAGCATTTTTATATGATATCGAAAAATCCCTATGATTCATTTCCATCTTAGTTTCAATATCTGATGGTAATATGGATATTCCATATCCTTCTAACTTTATGTTAGTTTCTTTTTTCTGTTCATATGGTTTAGAAGTGTTAGAAGGTTTAGGTTCTTCATCTAAACCCTTTTTTATTACATAATATTGCCATAATTGGACATATTTGGACATAAAAGTTCATAGTATTTACATAGTCGCATAAATATCAATCATTTCAATCCTCTGAAATCACCTTTAGGGTATGTAAAGGGGTCAATGATTTCTTAACTTTTAATGAAAGGAGATTAGATATGAACATAGATATTAAAAGTGTTTTAATAGGAGTATTACTTACTACCAGTATAATGTTGGTAATGGCATTTGACGATCACGAAAAAGAGATAGGTAGATATCAAGGAGTAGCGGGATTACCAACATGGGATGAGATATATATTGTTGATACTACTACTGGAAAAATTGTAAAAAAATATCCCGCAAAATTTTTCTTAATTGAATTTTAACTTTTATAATAATCCCAAAGACTCCTAAACCACTTATTGCAGAATAAAATAATTCACTATTTTCAAATTCCATCTCGAGTATATTGGACAGGATAACAATAGCATCCTTTTTCATGTTGTTTTCATGAAATAAATGAGCTACATCCACATAGAACATGACATGACTAGCATATATCTCTTGTTTAGAATGATACTCATCTAGCCATTTAGATTTATCTACACTTTTGAAATCTTTTATATAGGCTGCATTGGGAACAAATTCATTCAGTTCTATTGTTGCTCCAGGATATGGTAAAGAGTTATTAGCAACACTAGCTTGGGTTGGCAGTTCGAGTGATAGTTGAGCTTCAAACGCCGCAATTTCTCTTTCTACTACTTGTGCACTAAGTTCTGAAGCAGACCTTGATTCTTGTAATGATGATGTCATTGAATAAA
>ERZ651768.1852-NODE-1852-length-15141-cov-9.767392_pt1 | contig 15141 bp, 15 predicted proteins | sample MGYA00514754_ERZ651768 | MGnify/ENA metagenome assembly ERZ651768
CGGAGGAGTCGATGGCTGGGCTGCCGGGAAGAAGGACCATGGTTAGTTGCAGTCAGAACGGCGGTGACTTGGTGCCCATGGAGTTGCCTTCACCGGGCTTGAAATCACAACCGTTGCCGATACCTGCCAAGTTATGGCTCAAGGACGCCGAATATCTTCCGGAACAACGTGAACATCCGCAGATTCTATAAATATAGGGACATTCCAATTAAAAGCGAGGGCAGCGGACCAGGAAACGAGAATGGCACACGTCTGGCGAAAATGATAATTTATCCTCACCACGCCAAAGCGCCGCCCATCAGGAGCAAAAATGACCACTAACGCTGAGCACCACAAATGGTTGGATCTCACAATCGAAGAAGCGCTGGAACCAGAGCTGCCCATTTGCGACCCGCACCACCATTTCTGGGACCGGCCCAACGACCGATATTTTCTGGATGACCTGCTCAGCGACCTAAGCGGTGGTCACAACGTGGTCAGCACCGTCTTCATCGAGTGCCAGGCCATGTACCGGAAAGACGGTCCGGAAGAGATGAAGACCCTTGGCCAGACCGAGTTCGTGCAGGGCATCGTGGCGCAGAACGCCAGCGGTCGATACGGCAACATAGATGTAGCCGCCGGCATCGTGGCATTCGCCAACCTGGCCATGGGCTCCGGTGTCGAGCGGGTCCTGGAAGCCCACCAGGCCGTAACCCCTAACCTTCGTGGAGTTCGCCACATTACTGCCTTTGATGGCAGCCCAGACGTCCCACGGCCCCGACCTTTTCCTGAAGGACTGCTTGGCGACGCGAAGTTCCGAGAAGGATTTGCGGTTTTGGAAAAGTTGGGACTCAGTTTCGATGCCTACATCTACCACCCGCAATTGCATGAACTAGCTGACCTGGCCAACGCGTTCCCGGGAGTTACGATCATACTGAACCATGTTGGCGGCCCTCTGGGCGTGGGGCCCTATGCGAGTAAACGGGACCAGATTTTTGAGGAATGGAAGGACAGCATGACCGCCGTGGCCGCTTCCCCCAACGTGGTGGTTAAAGTGGGTGGACTGGTCATGCCGGTCTGTGGTTTCGACTGGCACGAGCGCGCTATGCCGACGACCTCCGGAAGTCTGGCCCAGGCCACTGCGCCATACTATCTACATTGCATCGAGCAGTTTGGCCCGAACAGGTGCATGTTTGAAAGCAACTTCCCGGTGGACAAGATAGCTTGTTCCTACACCGTGTTGTGGAACGCTTTCAAACGCCTCGCCCATGACTTCTCGCCGAGTGAACAGGCAGCCTTGTTCCACGACACCGCCACTAGGTATTACCGGCTGTCCTGACCGGAAAGGGCTTTCCTAAATGTTTGACGCGGCCCAACCGGTCGATTCACGTTCTGGCCGAGACGTATCGATATTCGTCGAATATCGATACGTCAGGCGTATTTGCTATCCTTGACACTCAGATTATCTCTCCGTAGCATGTATTAAATTAAAAAATGAATTAGTATCTCGGAATCCCTTGATTTCAGACCATAAGATTCGGAAAGGGAGGGTTCATGTCTGATAAAGAAGACATTGCGCTTATAGCACACCTGATGCGGCGGGCTGGTTTTGGCGCGTCTAGGGAGGAGTTGGAAGATAGAGCGGCCAAAGGCTACGAGGCCACGGTTGAGGAGTTGCTGTACCCGGAAGACCAGCCGCCGATCGACGACGACATCCTTTACCGTTTCCTGCCTGGCTACGAGGGCGCCCTTGGGCCACCCATAAATCAGGCAGAATGGGTGTACCGCATGGTCAATACTCAACGCCCTCTCGAAGAGAAGTTGGCCCTCTTCTGGCACCAACTTTTCGCCACCGGAAACTCTAAGGTGGACAACCCTCCTGAGATCACTCAGCAGATCGCCATGTTCCGTCGGCAGGCCCTGGGCAGCTTCCGCGACCTGCTGGTGGAATTGGCTAAGAACCCGGCCATGATTTGGTGGCTGGACAACAACGGCAACCATAACGGCGCCATCAATGAGAATTGGGGCCGTGAATTGCTTGAGCTCTTCTCCATGGGAGTCGGCAACTACTCCGAGGATGACATAAAAGACGCATCCCGGGCCTTTACTGGCTGGACCATCGAACCCAAGATTCCCCGAAATCCTCTTGGCCGTTTCTATTGGAATTTCGAATACCGGCCCGAAGACCACGACGACGGCGAAAAGAATTTCCTGGGCCACGCCGGCCGTTTTAATGGGGAAGATATCGTCGACATCGTAGTCAAACAGCCGGCCACCGCCCAATTCCTAGCCCGGCATCTCTATAGCTTCTTCGTCGCCGATGAAGCCCAGGTTCCCAGTTGGAATATCAACCCGCCCAACGACCCGGATGCCATCGACCAATTGGTGGCGGCCTACGACGAATCGGATGGCAGCCTGCGCTCTATGTTGCGGCTGCTGTTCAATTCGGATTTCTTCAAGAACGCCCGTTTTGCCAGAGTCAAAAGCCCGGCAGAGTTGGTGGTTAGCACCGTTCGGATGGCGGGCAACTACCAGGGGCCGCGGCCCGGCCTCACCATGCTGGCCATGGAGTGCAACTGGCAAGGCCAGGAGTTGCTCAACCCGCCCAGCGTGGAAAGCTGGCACACGGGTGGTGAGTGGATCGACGGCGGCGCGTTAGTTCGCCGGGTCAATTTTGCGGCCGGACTGATGGGCGACACTTCCTTGCCCGGGATCCGCGCCATAATCGCCGGACTTCGAGAGAGAGGCGTCACTGCTCCCGAAGAGTTCGTCGATGCCTGCCTGGACCTGGTGGGCCCGCTGGAATTCAGCGAGGCAACCCGATCCGAACTCCTTGACCAGGCTACCGAAGACGGCGGCTTGAATTGGGACACGGTCGAAGATTCAGAGAAATCCGAGCAGAAGATCGGGGTGATGTTAGCCCTGATCGGCGCTTCCAGAGATTTCCAGTTCGCCTAGAGCGATTATCCAGTTCCTTATCAATCAGGACGAGGTGCGGAAATGACAGCGACCAAGAAAGACCCGGTGGTGGTGATACTTCAACTCACCGGCGCCAACGACTACATGAATACGATAATCCCGTACACCAACGGAGAGTATTACGACAACCGGCCCAAAGTGAGGATTCCCCAGGACACGGTCCTGCCGGTTGACGATGAACTAGCCTTCAACCCCAACATGGGACCATTGAAGGATATGTACGACGACGGGAAGGTCGCAATAATCCACGGTATCGGGTTTGAGAACTCGCCGAGGTCCCATTTCCGGGCCATGGATATCTGGCACACCTGCGAACCGGAAGTCGTCGGCACAGAGGGCTGGGTGGCGAAGGTCGTACGCGACCTCGACCCTCAGGGCGAGAACGTGCTGAAGTGCGTGAACTTTGGCCAGGGACTACCCAGGGCGTTGGCGTTGCGCGGAGTGCCGATCACGTCGGTATCCAACCTCGAGTCCTACGGAGTCATGTCCAGCGTTCCTGGCATGAGCGGCGAAGAAGAACGGGCGCGGCTGTTAGACCGCTTCGCGCGCATGTACGCCCCGGCCATCGGCACCGGCGCGACCATGGACTACCTCGGCCAGACCGGGCGCGACGCACTGATGGGAGCCGACATCATCAAGGCCGCTCCAGAGAATTACACGTCCACTATCGAGTACGCCGACAACGGCATCGCCAAGTATCTGAGGGATGTGGCACGGGTGCATACCGCTAACCTTGGCACCCAGATCTTCTACACCGCTCACGGGCCGTTCGATACCCATTTCAACCAGCCTCCCATGCACGCCAGGTTGTGGACCGAAGTCTCTGGGGCCATCAGTGACTTCTTTGACGACCTACGGGAGCATGACGCTGCCGACAACCTGATCATGATGATTTTCACCGAGTTCGGCCGGCGTGTTCGCGACAACGGCACCGGCACCGACCACGGCGCGGGGGGCGGGGCCTTCATCATCGGCGACCAAGTGAAGGGTGGGATGTACGGGAACTACCCGTCGCTGAAACCCGAAGATCTGAACCAGGGCGACTTGGACCCCAGCTACGATTTCCGGGGCTTCTATTCCAGCGTTGTCGACCAATGGCTGGGCCTGGACCCGGTGCCAATCGTAGGCGGCAAGTTCGAACAGATTCAGTTCGTCTAGGAGACTCTAAATGTTAACCACTGTCGCCGCAGGGCGCGTGTTTGATTACAGTTACTGCATCGGCATGTACGGCATGTCTGGGCAGGGATTCTGGGCGCCGCAAGACTTCGTTTTGGGCGAGGGAAACCTGATCTACGTGGTCAGCCGCGGTGTTGAGGAGATTGGGCAGCGCATCACCCGCGTCACCCGTGACCATGAATTCCTGGGCCAGTTCGGCGCAGCCGGCCGAGGAGACGGCCAGTTTGTTTGGCCTAGGTCCATAGACTTGGACAGTGCCGGTAACGTCTTCGCATCTGATGATTTTCTGCACCGCATATCGGTATTCGACAAAGAAGGCGCGTTCTTGTCGTCTTGGGGCACTGCCGGCAGCGGAGAAGGTGAGTTGAATGGCCCTTCAGGCATCGCGTTCGATGCTGATGACAACCTCTTTGTGGTCGATAGTGCCAACAACCGCATCCAGAAATTCACCAAGGACGGCGCCTTCCTGGGAGCCTTCGGACACGAGGGCAGCGGCGACGGCGAACTAGACCTTCCTTGGGGCTTGTGCGTTGGCCCGGACGGCGGCGTTTACGTTGCTGACTGGAAGAACAACCGAGTCCAAAAGTTCGATACCGAAGGCCGGTTCCAGGTCATGTTCCAGGGGACAGAAAATGGCGTGGGAGACCTGCACGGCCCGACCGGTGTGGCGGTCGACTCAGATGGGGACGTTTACGTCACTGACTGGGGCAATCACCGGGTGCAGATCTACGGCCCTGACGGTCATTTCGTGACGACTTTGGTGGGCGACGCCCAACAACCGTCACCCTGGACCCAAACCTACATCGACGCGAACCCGGACATCGTCAAAGCCCGCCGCCGCGCCAACATGGAGCCCGAATGGCGCTTCAGGCGTCCCGTGGCGGTAAACATCGACGAGAACGACACCATATTCGTCTTAGAGACCGCCCGCCACCGCCTCCAAGTCTACGAAAAGGTCAAGGACTACGAGGAGCACTCGCTAAACCTCTAGCAAACCGCTGGTCATCAGAGCAACCCAAAGGCCCCATTCGATTATTCGAGTGGGGCCTTTAACGTTGGGGCGGGTTTCTAACCCGACCTGGCGCTCGGAAGGCCATCGCCTGCCCGCTATGCGTTCCGGGTCAAACACCTTAATCAACGCGTTCCTCGTTTCGACGAACGCCGTACCATTCAGAAAGGGCAGGTTGGAAACCTGCTCCTACCCGTTTCGGTGATTGCGAAATGACGCCCTAAACCACCAGAGGGGCTTCGCCTCCTTCCGGGCGGTCAACTTCGAATGCGTTCACATTCAGGGCCAGCATGGAATAGTAGCCCATCATCGTGGTTAGTTCGGTCAGTAGTTGGGCGCCGAAATGGTCCAGGGCGGCTTTGAACGTTGCCTCGGTCACCCGGTTTGTGTGGAACAGTTCGATGGCGTAGTCCACGACTATCTGCTCGGCGCCCTGGAGCTTGGGCAAGGGTTTATTGTCCCGGAGAGCGTCCACGAAAGCGTCACTAACTCCCTGTTCTCGGGCCCTTGCAGCATGGGCATACCAGATGTATTGGCAGTCCTTGGCCCGAGCGGTCATGATCATGACTATCTCTTGGATATTCTGGGGTAATTCCGACTCCTCCCGGAAGTAGAAGACCAGACGGTTGGCCCGCTTCCGCATCTCGGGGCTGTTGATCATCACCGAGCCCGGTCCGTTCTCCATGGCGTTCCGGCTGATCGCTACTTCGTGGTCAAAAGCCTCCCGGTATTTATCGGGCACCTGGTCTCTGGTCACTGTGGGCGTTCGCGCCATCGTGATCCTCCCTAATGGTTGCTGACTTTGGCCGCATGATAGCGAGGAACTTTCTCAAGGGCAAGATGCAATTAAAGCTATGCCTATTGTTGGTAGAATCGAATACAATACGGCGAATCATATTGAACTAGGGGACACACAGTTGAATTTCACTCACGTTTATTCGGGCAATCCCGTCGACCGCGGCGAGAAGGAACGCCGCGACGACCAATGGATCGCCGACAAATCCAAGGACTCGATCAGCAAATTTCTACCACTACGGGACCTAAATGTACTGGTGACCGAAGGCGGTGCGGATGGTCTGGGTTGGGTTAGCGCCACTGACCTGGAGCGGCTGGGAATCGATGCCAGTCCGGTTTTTCTTGGGCTTCTGGACGGCACGGCCCATTTCACCATCGATATCTCCGCCCAAGCCAAGGCCGTGGCTGAACTGAGCGAGGGAAATGGTTTCCGTTTCGTGGACGCACGGTCGGTGACGGAGATTTTAAGCGGCCCCGACTCTGGCATCGTCGCCCAGGCCAGGGCCCAGATCAACTGGCACAACAAGAACGGCTTCTGCGCTATATGCGGCGGCGAGTCCTACATGATCCGGGGAGGACAGGTCCGGAAATGCTCCAAATGTGAGACAGAGAATTACCCGCGGACAGACCCGGTGATCATCGTGGTGGTCTCCGACGGCGACCGCTGTCTCCTGGGCCAGTCCCGCCGTGGCCGCCTGAACCGTACCAACACCTATTCCGCCTTGGCCGGTTTTGTGGACCAGGGTGAGTCAATTGAGGAAGCAGTGGTGCGCGAAGTGATGGAAGAGGCCGGGATACAGGTAGGCGAAGTCCGGTATCACTCGTCACAGCCTTGGCCCTTCCCGTCGTCGCTGATGATTGGCTGTCACGCGGATGCAGTGACAACGGAGATTAACTTTGACGACGATGAGATGAACGACGTCAGGTGGTTCTCCCGCGACGAGGTGTCGGCGGCCCTGCAAGGCAAGAATGACGTGCTGAACGTCCCCCAACCCATCGCCATCGCCCATCATCTGATCACCGCTTGGGTCAACGGCGGCTAGCGTCCCAGGCAGTCCTCTTCGCCTTTAAGATTTTCCGGCGAGAAGACGGTGAATCCGTCACCTCTGCCAGTGATACCGCCGTCCGGATGACCGATGAGGTTGCCGTTGGCGTCCAAAAGGTCGCTGAACTGGTCGCAGCTTTCCTTAAGCACGTAGTAGACGGTCTCGCCTTGGTATTCGTATCCGGTGATGGACCGAGGCGGAAATTCCACGGCTCCGGCTTCCAGGTCTGCCACCCATTTCGCCAGCCAGTCGGGCGCTTCTTGTTCGTCCGGCAGGGCCTCAACTATCATCACCAACGCTGATTCACTATGCCCGATGACGTCTGAGATCAAGACGGGATGTTCACCGGCTGCCAGACCTTCGAATACGAACTCCAAGATCGGGACCGTCGCGTCCATCCGGCTCGGAGGATTCCCGTCGATCGCTACATCCACATCTACTCCGGCATAAACATATAGAGACCCTGACTGTGGACCCATCGCCCGCAATCTCGCGGAGCTCCCACTCCTGGACTGGCGCAGGTGTCAGGATTGGGGCCGTGGTGGCAGTTGGGTTCGCCGTTTAAAACGGTGTTGCGCTCGAGCAAGCCAAGGCCAGGGCAATAACCAGCCCAGCGGCGGCGGATAGCATCTTTTTCATAAGCATTCCCAAGGCGAATGAGTTGTTTCATGCTTACTAGACGAATCAACGGCTAATTTTGTTCCCACATGGGCCGTCCTCGCCTCCCGACTGTCATTCTGAGGAATGCTGTAGGCCGACGAAGAATTTTCCAAACATCGTCTTGGCGGACTCTTGGCTTCACTCAGGGTGACAGGCGGAGTGAGGCGTGGTTAACCGATGGAACCCAACCAACTTTCATTCTGAGGCGCAAGCCGAAGAATCTCATTGACGATGGACCTACATTGCTGAGAGCAACGGGACCCCTCGCGTCAATCGGGGTGACAGAGGCCAGAACTGTCCAGGGTACCCCTGAATCGCCGGTTGCCCTTATAATAGCCCCCGCCTGCCCCCGCTAGGCACGCTTCTGCAAGCGCCTGCGGAATTTCCGGGAATCCATCGCAAGTAAGAGGCTTATAAATGACTCAATCACTAAAAATCGACCGCGATAAGACGGCGGTCGTGATCATGGACTTCCAGCAGAGAATCATCGCCAACAACGCCAGCGATCCCGAGAATGTGGTGAAACAGGCATCTGCGGCGCTACAGGGTGCGCGGAACGCCGGAATCCCTGTGATCTACGTGGTGCACCGGGGCGGAGCGTTGACCGACTACGCCCCTGACGTAGAACTCCACGAAGGAGTGCCGCCGGCCGAGGGCGAGATGGTTATCACCAAGACCAGGCCAGGCCCCTTCTCCACTACCAACCTGGATGTAGCTCTGCGGGAGTTGGACCGGGACACCATCGTGATCATGGGCGTCTCCACCAGCGGTTGCGTTCTGTCCTGCACCCGGTGGGCGGTCGACGTGAATTACAAGTTCGTCGTGGTCTCAGACGCATGTTCCGACGGCGACACCGAGGTGCACCGGGTCTTGACCGAGAAGGTCTATCCCAGGTTCGGCACAGTCGTAAATGCGCAAGAATTCTTGAACGCCATCTGATTTAGTTCTAGATCAATTTCAGGAAGAGAAAACATGAAGTACGATGTCATTGTCGTCGGCGGCGGTTCCGCCGGCTCCGTAGTGGCCGCCAGAATGGCCGAAGATCCCGATACCACAGTCCTGCTATTGGAAGCGGGAACGGACTATCCAGACCTGGCCAACCTGCCTGAAGACATTCAGAACGGCCATACCCGGACTGCCGAAGACGAAAGGTCAGAGCACAACTGGGCCTTACGGGGCACGATAACCGAAGAGCAGGGCGAGATCCACGTGGCCCAGGGAAAAGTAATCGGCGGAGGCGGTTCTATCAACGGTCAGGTATTTCTCCGGGGCATCCCACAGGACTTTGACGACTGGGCGTCCTGGGGTAACGAAGAATGGTCGTACACCAAGGTCCTTCCCTATTTCCGAAAGGCGGAGACGGACCTAGATATAAAAGACGACTTCCACGGCACCGATGGCCCGCTCCCCATTAGCCGGAAAGTCGGCGAGACATGGCCCGTGATCCAGTCTGCGTTCCATACCGCCTGTTTGCAGAACGGCTTTGACACGACAGATGATATGAACGGTGTGGAACCCACCGGCGTGGGCGTTGTGCCCATGAACAACCAGAAAGGCGTTCGGATGAGCACCGCCATCACCCACCTGGCGCCCATGCGGCACCATCTGAACCTGACCATCCGGGGCAACGTGTTCGCCCGTAAGATTCTCATCGAGAATAGACAGGTCACCGGCGTGGAGGTCGAGAGCGGCGGTGAGGTCTTTACCGTAGAGAGCAACAAGGTAGTGCTCTCTGCTGGAGCGTTGAAATCGCCCCATATCCTGATGCTTTCGGGCATTGGGCCCAAGGACCAACTTGATGAGTACGGCATAGATGTGTTGCAGAACACGCCTGGCGTTGGCGCCAATCTGCGTAACCATCCGATATCACCCATTTCCTTTAGGGTAAAGGAAGGCATCAAGTTGCAGCCCGATGCTTCAGGCGTGCGCATCGCGCTGCGTTATACCGCCAAAGGCTCTGATGATTCCAACGACATGATGATGACCACCAGTTCGTTGTTCAGCCCATTCACTGGCGAAATGCTGCCCGACCGCATCGGCCGGATCTCCTGCGTTATCGAGCTTCCGGCTGGTGCCGGTTTCGTCCGGTTGAATTCGGCTGATCCCGCCGTTCAGCCCAAGTTCGACTACCGGTATTTCAGCCACCCCGAGGATATGCGCCGTATGCGGGACGGCATCCGGCTGGCGGTGAAGATGCTGGAGACCGACGCCTATAAAGACGTTTCAGACGGGCGTGTGACCCCGACTGAGGGAATATTGACCGACGACGATGCATTGGACCTGTGGATCAGGCAGACTGTGGGGTCGGCCCGGCACGTGTCGGGTACTTGCAAGATCGGTCCCGACTCCGACCCGATGGCCGTTGTTGACCAGCAATGCCGTGTGAAAGGGCTCCAGGGCCTGTGGATCGCCGATTCGTCGGTCATGCCCCAAGTGCCACGAGCCAATGCCAACGCCACAGCCATCATGATTGGTGAGAGAGTGGCCGAGTGGGCTGCGTAGTGCTCATGTAACTGCAATGCCGGCAGTGAGGCTGGCAGGGCAGTAGTTGGGTATTGGGAGGGACTTTGGCGTTAGCCATCGCTTTTGCATTCCTAGCTGCCTGGGGCTTCGCCGGCGGCAATGTACTTGTCCGGGTGGGCACCCAGAAAGTCCCGGCGCCGACCGCTGCGTTACTGACCATACTGAGCGGTACGGCTGTGGTCCTGGGTTTAGCGTTAATCCTGAGACTCGAGGAGATATTCTCTCTCTCGCTCGAGGCCATGGGCTGGATATTGGTAATGGGGATCATGGGCTACCCCATGGCCCGCCTCTTCATCATTACCGCCATCTCCATGGTGGGAGCGACCCGGGCTGTTCCCATGTCTGCCTTACAGCCGGTCGTAGCATTCACATTGGGTGTTCTTTTGCTGGACGAGCGCCCAAATGTATTGGTCGTGGTCGGCACCCCAATTATAGTTTTGGGGCTCTTCTTCGTTGTGATGCCAAGACGTGGTGGGTCCTCTGCTGACGGGATCGCAAATTTCCGGAGACTGGGTTACCTGTTTGCTATTGGCGCCGCGGTGACCTTTGCCAGCAGAGACGTCATCAGTCGGCATGTGGTCTCCGGTCTAATCGACCCGTTGGTGGCCGTTGGTCTAGCGTTGGCGGTAGGCGGCGTAATCTTATCTATCTTACTGCACCGGCAGGTAGTCTCTACCATTCAGGAGTTACCCAAGAACTATCTGTTGATGTGCGCTTTGGCTGGTGTGTTCCAAGGGTTGGCTGTAATGTGCTTGTTTCAGGCATTGAGCCGTGCGCCGGTTACGGTGGTGAGCCCGATCTATGGTTTACAACCGCTGATAACCCTGGGACTGGCCTACATGTTCTTAAGGCAGGTGGAAGCCTTGGACTGGCTATTGGCTATTGGCACGGCGATCAGTGTGGCAGGCGTGATATTGGTGATAATCGGGGCGACCGGCTAACCGATTTGCAAGGGACACCGCGATTAGATAACCCGTGACAATCCGAACCCACCGCCTCTTGCGATATATGTTATACTCGCTCCCGGTGGTATTAATCTGTGTCTCTCTATAGGCATACTAGATCGGTCTACGGGAATCCACGGGCTTTTCGCCCCTCAGGGTCCTCCTCTAAAATTCCGCGTCTTTTCGTCTCGGTGACCAGACTTTTGCCAACTCTACACGAACAGGGAAGTCATCTATGAGCTACCAGGACAGAAATCTTACATGCGTGGAGTGTGGACAATCGTTCATCTTCTCGGCCGACGATCAGTCGTATCATGCCGAAAAGGGTTACACGAACGAGCCCAAGCGGTGCCCCTCTTGCCGACAGGCAAGGCGCGCCAACCGCTCCTCCGACGGCTTCGGCTTTGACCGGGGTCCTCGCGAGATGCACACGGTCGTTTGCGCCGAGTGCGGCAATGAGGCTACGGTCCCGTTCCGTCCCCGTGGCGACCGCCCCGTCTACTGCAGCGATTGCTTCAGCCGGCAGGGTGGCGGCGCTGGCGGCGGCGGCGGACGCTACTAAGCCAAACTTCAAGGGGACAGCAAAACGTCCCTTCGCGCACAAAGTAAAATCGAACAAAACCACGCCCTTGGCGGGTTACCGCTATGGGCGTGAATTTTTTTACCGATCGGTCCTAGAATTAGACGGGCGCTAACCTTCGTTGAATTCGATCACGCAGTCGACGATCACTGCTGTGTTCCTCGGGAGTACGGCCATCCCCGGAGCGGACCTACTGTGCCGCCCGGCTTCACCGAAGAGTTCCACGAACAGGTCCGAAGCTCCGTCCACCACTTTGGCTTGCTCTTCGAAATCGGGAGAGCTGTTGACCATCCCGACAACCTTGAGGATGCCGGTGACACGGTCCAGGTCCCCAAATTCCATCTTCATTCGCGCCAGCAGGTTTAAAGCGCACCACTGCGCTGCCTCGTAACCCTGCTCCACCGTGAGGTCCGCCCCCAGCTTGCCGCTGATTCGCGACCCGTCAGCCCGGCGCGAGCCCACCCCAGCCATCCACATGATGTTCCCGCTGCGGGAGGCCGGTAGATAGTTGCCGATGGGCTCCGGCGGTTCTGGGAGGGTATACCCCAACTCGGCCAGTCTGGATTCCACAACGGTCATGTATCCATCTCCAACACCCCAAATAGACCGTTAGAAACGAGCTATTTGGCCTCGTTTAAGCATTCGATCAGAAGATCCAGGCCACGCTTGGCGAAAACCCACATATTCTTCTCACGGTCGGTGTCGCCGGTCTCCAAGGTGATGACCTTCTCTACTGGGCCCGTTACGGCGAAGCAGGCGTGGCCAGACGAATCGCCGTAGCGGTTGCCGGTGGGACCGCTGGCCCCGGTCTCGGCCAACGCCCAAACGGTGCCCAGGGCTTCACGTATGGTCCGGGCGTTCAGCAGCGCATACGGTTCGCTGCTTGCCCGCATACCTTCCATAGTCTCGTCGGGGACCAGCAGCAGCCCCTTCTGGGCCATCCTGGTGTAGATGGTGCTGCCGCCGACGTAGTAGTCAGATGCGCCTGGTATCGAAACCAACGCGGCGGACATCAGGCCTCCGCAGGACGATTCGGCGACAGCGATGCTCTGCCCGCTTTCTTTCAACAATGCCGCCGCGGGGGCGCCGAGGGAAGTTAAGTCTGGCATGAATATCCTCCGGTGGGAATATTTGGGCATTCGGACGAGCCTCAGCTAAGGCACAGTCATTCTACATGAGGATAGGTCGAACTCCCATACGCTTTTGGAAACCAACCGCCAGATGGGGTATCTCATGGATCTAGGCGTAAACACTTGACAATTCAGCTTCCCATATGCTAAGATAGCTGAAGCGCTTCGGCAATAACGTTGAGGCGAATTTTTTTGCCTAACAAATAATCCAAAACCTGAAAATAAAGAGGCCCCGACCTACGGAAGAAGGTCGGGGCCTCTTTTTGTTTTCCGGAGATATCATTAGAGGGTTATTTTTCCGCCACGATGAAAAGCCGCTTGAAGGGCAACACTGTTTTGCCGTCTGCGCTGTGGGGATAGGCCTTCGCAACTTTGGCGGTATACGACTCTAGAAACTTGGCTCCCTCTGCCTCGCTCAGGTTGTCCAGAATCGGCCGGAGCATGGTGCCCTTGGTCCACTCAACCACCGGGTCCTCGCCCTCCAGAATATGCATGTAGGTGGTCTCCCACATGTCGATGGAGCTGGAAAGCCGGCTGATTAGGTCGTAGTAGAAAGACGGCTCCGCCACGGGGTGCTCCCGTTGAAAGGGCGCCAACCGCTCCTGCCAGGCTGCCTCTTGGACTGTATCGGCGATGGACGTGTGGCTGGGCGCTCCGAAATTCTCGGGCATCTGCACCGCCAGCACCCCGCCGGGCTTAACGGTGTCCATGAGCCGCGGGAACAGTTGCTCGTGGTTATCCAGCCAATGCAGCGCCGCGTTGGAGTAGACGACATCGGCCGGTCTTTCCGGTTGCCAGTCGTTTAGGTCGGCGTGCTGCCAGGTGACCCCAGTTTCCACGTCGGTGGTGCGCTCTAGCATGCTGGCGGACGAATCCACCCCAGTTACGTGGGCGTCGGGCCACCGCTCTTTCAATATCCCCGTGATGGTCCCGGTGCCGCAGCCCAGGTCGTACACAGTTTCGGGGAAGTCCACCTGGATGCGGGCCATCAGGTCCAGGGCCGGCCGTAGGCGTTCATTGCCGTAGCGAAGGTATTGGGCGGGGTTCCAGTCGGTCACGTTGCTGCTCCTGCGGGGGTATTGGTCGTGGCAACTGGGCCGCTCCCGATCAGCCGGCGTTCTGGACGCGGCTATCACGACTGAAAATCGAATTCCGGTAGCGTGGCGCCAATAGGAGCGGACAGCCGGTTGCCTGAGCAATGATAGCTCAGATTAGACTGGGGCTGCCACGTTGGCTATTTGCCGGGCCGGCTGGTCTTCTAAGACGCCGGCCCTACGCTGGATAGCGGCAAGCAAGAGGAAGAGGCCGGGTATCTGGGCGAGGTGGTAGATGGAGTTCGGGTCAAATTCCCAACTTCCTAAGGTGAATTGGAGACTGGACGTTTTCAATGCGGCGGCAAAGAAGGTGACCATGATGGCTGCCAAGACCAGTCCCACCCCGGGCTGTTCTTCCTGCCAAGCCCGCACCCAAAGTCGAATCACCAATGCCATGACCAGACCCCCGGTCAAGATCGGGGTGATCACGGTGGCGGCAATGACGAGACAGGTCGTGATGATGAGGGCATAGGAGATCACGTTCGCAACGGCGCTATCTGAATCAATGCCTGAGAACAGACCGCCGATGTCGTTCCTGAACTGGCCCCAAGATGCGTCCAACAAATATGCCCAGGGCGGTGAATCAGGCCCGAATCAGGTCTATCTTGAGTCCCATGAACGCGCTCACGCCGACTATTTCGATGAAAACGAGACCTAGCCAGCTCATTTTGCCTATTCTCCTGTGGACATGAATAAGCCCGCATTCCACGTAGGTTACCGGGATTATTCAACAAAAACCGGTCCGGTATAAGCCCCCGGTGGTCCAACCGCCTGGACTCCGAGGGCCATCTTTGAGAGTTGGGTAGACTGGGCGCCTGGCCTGAGAGGCCCGGTCATTCTGCGGAGGGAAAACCGTTCATACCACCTGGCTTTTGGCCACAGTCACCACTCGGCCGCTGTCCAGGATAACGTGGCGGAACTCGTTGGGCTAGTCGTCGGTGCGCTGAAAACCATGCTGTCCATAGTTCCGATCGCTCCGTCATAGCGTCCACCCTTGATCATCACCCGGTCGCAGCGTCGCAGATCACGTTTCATCCGGCAAATGTAGGAAAAGGTCATCCAGCAGCGCAAGGCGTAGGGGTTATCGAGCTGGGGTCAGTGGCCAAGAATCGTTGACCCCCGGAAGATGACTGTGGGACAATATAAAGCAGCAAGGGGACGCGCGGGTTCGACAGGGGCGTTCCGTAGCGGATTGCAAGCCGAGGATGCTATCTCCCTCGTAAATC
>ERZ651768.1853-NODE-1853-length-15141-cov-2.711630_pt1 | contig 15141 bp, 13 predicted proteins | sample MGYA00514754_ERZ651768 | MGnify/ENA metagenome assembly ERZ651768
TTGCATTTTTAGCATCCCCATTTGCAGGATACATCAATGGAATAAACTTGCCTGTTGATGGAGGCAGGCTCCAATCTCTCTAATGGAGGCAGTACAAAACAATCCAATTCATATATCACGAATGACAGCATTGCCTCCCGAATATGTCAGGGAAAAGTTTCAGTCGTTTTTAAAAGAGGACCATAGCGAAGAAGATGTGACAACATTGAGTACTGTTCCGAAATCTGTCACTGTTAAGGCTGAAATCGTTGCAGAAGAAAAGTGTGTGGTGGCAGGGACTTCATTTTTAAGACATTGTTTTCCTGAGGATGTAGGACTTGAAGTCAAAATAAATGATGGAAATAGGGCTAACAGAAATGATGTTTTAGCAATAGGAATTGGTCCTGCCAGAGTATTTCTTTCCCGGGAAAGGGTCATTTTGAATTTAATGCAAAGACTCTGCGGGATCGCTACTTTGACCCGAAAGTATTCTGAAATTGCTAATAAGTATGACTGTAAAATTCTTGATACAAGAAAAATGACACCGGGACTTCGGTTATTTGAAAAATATGCGGTTGCCGTTGGAGGAGGATACAACCACCGGCTGGATCTGAAGTCTGCTGTGTTGGTTAAGGATAATCATTTATTGGCATCAGGAGGAGTTAAAGCTGCACTTCGGAATTTGGAGAATTCAGAACCATCTGTTCCAGTGGAACTTGAAGTGGATGCATTGGATCAGCTTGGGGAGGGACTGATGCACAAAGTAGACGGATTCCTTTTAGATAATATGAATCCGGATCAAATTATGGAAGCCATTGATATTGTTAGGGAAAAATCGAATGGCAGAAGAATTTTTCTGGAGGCATCCGGTGGAATCACTCTGGAAAAACTGAAAGTTTTTGCTTCAACAGGCATAGAAGCTATATCGGTGGGAGCCTTGACAACGGGTGTGAAAAATACCAATCTCAAGATGGAGTTTAAAACTCTGCAAGATTGAAGCAGATTCTCAACTATATCAATGGAGAACTGGTTTCTCCAGTAAACGGAAAATTTCTGGATAATATAAATCCTGCTACAGGTGAGATTTATTCCAGTTATCCGGATTCAGCAGAAGAAGATATTCAGTTAGCAGTTGAAGGGGCAATAAAGGCGTTTTCGAAGTGGTCAGAATTAACAGTGGAAGCCCGGGCAAAATATCTATGGAGAATTGCCGATAAAATTGAAGAGCAATTAGATGAACTGGCTGAAGCAGAAACAAGAGACACGGGGAAACCAATTAGACTTTCCAAAACGGTTGATATTCCAAGGGCTGCAGCTAATTTTCGTTTTTTTGCTGGAGCAGTCCTCAATTTTTCCAGTGAGTCTCATCAAACAGGAAAAACGGTTATTAATTACACTTTGCGTCAACCATTAGGAGTGGTGGGATGTATATCACCATGGAACCTGCCCATATATCTATTTACATGGAAAATAGTTCCTGCCTTAGCTACGGGAAATTGTGTTATTGGTAAGCCGTCTGAATTAACACCTATGACTGCCTTTCTCCTCTCAGAAATATGCATAGATGCGGGTCTGCCTCCGGGAGTTTTGAATATTGTTTATGGAAGAGGAGACACTGCCGGTTCAGCCCTTGTTAATCATAAGGATATATCTGCTGTTTCCTTTACCGGCGGTACAGAAACCGGAAAAATTATTGCACAATCAGCTGCCGGACAGTTTAAAAAAGTGTCGCTCGAAATGGGTGGAAAAAATCCTGCAATCGTATATTCAGATTGTAATTATGAAAAAGCAGTTTCAACATTAGTAAGATCGGCCTTTTTAAATCAGGGGCAAGTTTGTTTGTGCAGCTCCAGAATATTGATAGAGAGCGAGCTTTATGACAAATTTAAGACTGATTTTGTTAGAAAGGCAGACTCCCTTTTGGTGGGAGATCCAATGGAAATGAATACAAAATTGGGAGCAGTGATATCTGAAAATCACCTCAACAAAATTTTGGGCTATATTAATTTAGCTGAAGAAGATGGAGGCACTATTTTATGTGGAGGGAATCCGGTAAAAATAAATGGAAACTGTAAAAACGGGTGGTTTATGTCTCCTACAGTTATCGATGGATTGGAAAATAAATGCAGGGTGAACCAGGAAGAGATATTTGGGCCTGTGGTTACACTTATCCCATTTTCCAATGAAGAGGAAGCCATGAGTATTGCTAATGACTCACCATATGGTTTGTCTGCAACAATTTGGACTCAGGATATTGAAAAAGCACATAGGACCGCAGAACAATTGGATACTGGAACCATCTGGATCAACTGCTGGCTCGTTAGAGATTTGAGAACACCATTTGGCGGGATGAAATCATCCGGTATGGGACGGGAAGGCGGCGATGAGATTCTCAGATTTTTTACTGAACCAAAAAATATTTGTTTTACCATAGGATAGATATGGGAAAAGGAATTCTAAGCGACAAAGCACCAGAACCGGTTGGACTTTATCCACATTCTCGGAAAGTAGGGAATCTTCTTTTTCTGTCAGGAGTTGGCCCAAGAAACCCAGGGACTAATGAAATCCCCGGTGTTGTATTTGATGAGGCTGGAAAAATTATTGATTATAATATTTCTGAACAGTGTCACTCTGTTTTTAAAAATGTTTGTTCCATACTAGAAGCATCAGGCAGTAAGTGGGAAGACCTGGTGGATGTAACCGTTTTTCTTACCAATATGAAAAATGATTTTGAAACTTATAATAAGATTTACGCTGAATATTTCAAAGAAAATCAACCGTGCCGCACAACCGTGGAAATTACCTCATTGCCCACACCCATCGCCATTGAGTTGAAATGTATAGCTGAACTAAAATGAATTAGGAGTAAGGATAAAGGTTGAAATTATGAAATTGCCAATAAATTTTAATGATTGGATTGAAAATAACCGTCATCTGTTAAAACCTCCTGTTGGGAATCAGGTTGTATACAAGGATACTGAATTTATAATCATGGTTGTAGGTGGTCCGAACACACGCAAGGACTATCATGTTGATATAGCGGAAGAATTTTTTTATCAATTAGAGGGAGATATGATATTGAAAATTGTTGAATCAAGGGAATTTAAAGACATCCCAATCAGAGAGGGTGATATTTTCCTTTTACCACCAAATATTCCCCATTCTCCTCAAAGATTTACTGATACTGTTGGTTTAGTTATTGAACGTCAGAGAAAGCTCGGAGAGTTAGACGGATTCAGATGGTATTGTGATTCCTGCGAGATATTACTGTATGAAAAATTTATTCAGTTAAACGATATTGTAACACAACTTTCCCCACTGTTTGAAAATTATTGGAGTGAAGAATCAAATCGTACCTGTAGAAATTGTGGAGAGATTCAACAGCCTCCGGAAAAACATTCATGATAAAAATTGATATCCATACTCATATTTTACCTCGGGCATGGGAAGATCTCGAACAAAAATATGGATATGGAGGATGGGTTCAACTTCACCACAGAAAAAATGGATGCGCTATGATGGTTAGAGATGGTTTTGATTTTAGAGAAGTGAAATCCAATACATGGGATCCGATGGCTCGATTAAAAGAATGCAATCAACAGTCCGTAGATGTTCAGGTACTCTCAACTGTCCCTATAATGTTCAGTTATTGGGCAAAAGCAGAGGACACATATGATTTATCAAAATTTCTAAATGATGATTTAGCTCAGACAATAGCACAATTTCCACATCGTTTCATTGGACTGGGAACAATCCCCATGCAGGAATCAAAATTAGCGGTGACGGAGCTTGAAAGATGTATGAACCAATTGCATTTTAGAGGAGTTCAGATTGGAACCAATATAAACGGTAAAAACTTGAACGAACCGGAATTCTCAGATTTTTTTAGTGTTGCCGAGTCTCTGAATGCTTCCATATTTATCCATCCCTGGAATATGATGGGTGAAACGGATATGCAAAAATATTGGCTTCCTTGGCTTGTGGGAATGCCAGCGGAAACGTCCAGAGCAATTTGCTCTATTTTGATGGGAGGAGTTCTTGAAAAATTTCCCAATCTGAAAATTGCTTTTGCCCATGGAGGCGGGTCATTTCCGGGCACGTTAGGTCGCATTGAACACGGATATAAAGTGAGACCAGATTTATGTGCAGTGGATTCATCAAATAATCCTGCGTCATATTTAGGAGAATTTTGGGTTGATTCATTAATTCATGATGGGTATACTCTTGAAAACATTGTCAAAATATTTGGTGAGGATAAAGTTGCACTTGGAACTGATTATCCGTTTCCACTTGGAGAAAAAAATCCCGGAGAATTAATACAAAACATGAATTTTTCAGAATCACTTCATTCAAAATTGATTGGAGAAAACGCATTAAACTGGCTGGGGATGAAACGATCCGATTTTATAACCGGAGCATAAGTGGATAGTTTTATCCATGTGGGTGATCACCGGTTTCAGGTAGACTTGAACTCTCCAAATGATATTTCCATTCCGGTTGATTTTGAGGGAGACCAATTAAACTATTTTAATGTTCAAGATCCAAAATCCAGACCATATGAAACTGAAAATATAAAGGGGAGTACTCTTCTTGGGGGAGGATGTAATTTTGATATTGTATCTATTATTCCACACTGTCACACCACACATACTGAGTGCGTAGGTCATATTGTAGATGAATCCATTTTAATAAATAGTTTTGCTCTAAACGGACTGAAATCAGCTTATGTCATTTCTGTTACTCCTGAGAGTGGTTTGGGAAAAAAAGAAAAACTATCAGACTATCATTGTTCAACTGACAAAGTTATTACTGGAGGGATGATAGAAAATAAAATAGGGGGTCTAGATTTTCCTGTTGAGGTACTGGTTGTTCGTACTCTTCCCAATTCTAATGAAAAACTTACAATGAAGTATAATAGAAAAAACATTCCGCCATATTTTTCCTTATCTGCTATTGAGGTCATCAAGAAATTAAACATTATCCATCTCTGCATAGACCTTCCTTCCCTTGATAGAGCAATTGATGGTGGAAGCTTAGCAGGACATCATTTATTTTGGGATATTCCAATGAATACACACTCACTTTCACAAAAAAAACCGTCAACTTCAACAATTACTGAATTAATTTTTGTTCCAAATGAAATTAAAGATGGAATTTATTTTATCAATCTTCAGGTAGCAAATCTATCACTGGATGCATCTTTTTCACGTCCGGTTCTTTATCCGATAATTACATGAATTTTTCTTACGGGGAATCTTTTGCTCACAAGATGGATGAGCAGGATTCGTTAAAAAAGTTACGGAATCAGTTTCATATACCTCTTGCATATCAAAGAGATCAGCCGATTTATTTTTGCGGTAATTCACTAGGCCTTCAAACTAAGAAAGCAGAAAAATATGTTCAACAGGAAATAGAGAACTGGAAACTGATGGGTGTAAAAGGACATACAAAGGGAGACACTCCTTGGTTTCCATATCATGAATATCTAACGGAATATACCTGCGAACTTGCAGGGAGTTTACCCTCAGAAGTAGTGGTAATGAACTCACTAACAGTAAATATTCATTTACTAATGGTTTCATTTTACCGGCCAACTAAAAAACGGTATAAAATTCTCATCGAGGACCATGCTTTTCCTTCAGATCGATTTGCTATTGAATCGCAAGTTAGGTTCCACGGATTCAGTCCAGATAAAGCAATTGTTACTATGAAATCAGTATCAGGGAAACCGTGCATAACGACGGAAGAAATTCTAGATTATGTCAACAACGAAAAAGACAATCTGGTAATGATATTTATGGGAGGAGTAAATTACTTTACTGGTCAAGTTTTTGATATGAAAACCATAACTGAAGCGGGACACGAGGCAGGATGTATTGTCGGGTTTGATTTGGCCCATGGGACTGGTAATGTTATTCTTCAACTACATGATTGGAATGTTGACTTTGCAGCATGGTGCAGTTATAAATATTTAAACGGAGGTCCCGGTTGTCTTTCAGGTGTGTTTATCCATGAGAATCACCATGGTAATACTGAACTTCCACGCTTTAATGGATGGTGGGGACATAACAAAAATACCCGATTTGACAGTGAGAATTCATTTGATTCTCTTATCGGGGCAGAAGGATGGCAATGTTCCAATCCACCCATTTTCCCTTTGGCGTCCTTGCGAGCGTCCATGGAGCTGTTTCATTTAACAGGAATAAAATCTCTCAGGGAAAAAAGTAAATTGCTCACCAGCTATTTATATTTTCTATTGAAGGATCTTTCATTGGAAATCATCACCCCGATATCTGATCATGAAAGAGGCTGTCAGGTATCCATTAGTTTAGGAAAAAGGGGGTGGAAGGTTTTTCAGGAGTTAACTAAAAAAGGAGTGGTGGCAGATTGGCGTGAACCGAACGTCATTCGCATTGCTCCCGTCCCATTTTATAATACATTTTATGAAGTATGGAAATTTTCCAAATTATTAAAAGAAACGATGTGAAATCAGGGAAAAATGGAAAAATAACCATACTTGGTGGAGGATTATCCGGTCCGGTAATGGCAATGTATCTTTCTGAAAAAGGATATAGGGTTGACATATATGAGCGCAGGCCGGATATGCGCAAAACAAATATATCCGCAGGGAGGTCCATCAATCTGGCGGTTTCAAAACGGGGAATCACGGCTTTGGAAGAGATAGGAGTTTTTCACAAAATATCTTCCAAATTAATTCCGATGTACGGGAGAATAATTCACGATATAGATGGGAGCACTCGATTTCTGCCCTATGGAAGACCTGACCAGTATATTAACTCTGTTTCCCGTTCTGAACTAAATATCCTCTTAATGACGGAAGCGGAAAAGACCGATCGGATACGTATTTTATTCCAGCATAGCTGTAGTGGAATGGATTTGGAGTCAGGCACTGTTTTTATTACAAATGAGGTTAATGGAGACCAGGTAACTCTACAAGGAACTCCTGTAATTGCTGCAGACGGATCTGGTTCTGCAGTGAGAGAATCCATGATAGAAAGCGGGCATATATCTGGATCGTTTGATCCTCTTGGACATTCATACAAGGAGCTATCTATTCCTCCCGATAAATCTGATGAATTTCAATTGGAACCAAACGCTCTGCACATTTGGCCCAGGGGCAAGTTTATGCTCATCGCTCTGCCAAATATGGATAGGTCATTTACTGTGACATTGTTTTTACCAAATACCGGAGATATAAGCTTTTCCACTGTCAGATCTCTGGACGATCTTAATAGCCTTTTTGAGAAAAATTTTCCGGATATTCTTAAGCTCATGCCTAGTTTGCAAACTGATTATTTTTCCAATCCAACAGGAAAACTTGGAACAGTTAGATGTTCTCAATGGAATGTGAATGAATCAGTTCTCATTGGTGATGCGGCTCATGCAGTGGTCCCTTTTTTTGGGCAGGGTATGAATGCATCCTTTGAAGATTGCACTGTTTTAAACCAAATGATAGATAGCAGTGTGGGTTGGAAGGATTTATTTGAATCATTCTCAATAAAAAGAAAAATAGACGGGGATGCCATTGCGGATATGGCTTTAGAGAATTATATTGAAATGAGAGATTCAGTCAACAAAGACAGGTTTTTGAATCAAAAAGACTTGGAAAGACAATTGGAAATAAAATACCCAGATCAATTTATTTCCCGATATGCAATGGTATCATTTCATCAAATTCCATATTCTACTGTTTGGGAACGGGGTAAGGTACAACAGGAAATACTTGATTGGATCATTGAGAATAACAGTGCAGATACACCTGTAACGGCTGAAGCAATAGAAAAAGAAATCAAATCTAAACTTTCAGTTTTACCATTATTATGAGATGGAATATCATTTTCAATAAAATTATATTGATCCTTGGGATGTTGAGTATTTCATTGACACAGAATCAGGGAGACATTCATTTAGTAGAGCTGATGGAGACAAAAACCGCAGAAGAGATCATTTTCGAACTGGAAGCAGATTTTTCGGATATTGATCTTCCGCTGGACATCATCTATGATGTTTCCCTTTACCGGGTGGAATATCATACGGTGGATCCTCACAACGTGCCTACCATTGCATCCGGTGTGATTGCTTTGCCCCTGGACCAATCTGGTCCACTGCCTTTTTTCAGTTTTCAACATGGGACTATCCTGAGACGAACCAGCGTTGCGTCTGTTAACGGCTTTGATGTGATAAGCATGTGGCTGGGGGGACGGGGATATATCACTCTCATCCCGGATTTTTTGGGTCTGGGTGTGTCTGAAATGCTGCATCCCTACATGGTCTCCATTCCTTCTGCAACGGCAGTTGTGGATATGATTCGTGCCGGACGGCACCTGTGTGATTCGCTTAACTTTTCTTTTTCTGAACAGTTGTTTTTATCCGGTTATTCTGAAGGGGGATATGTCACCATGGCGGCTCACAAATATATTGAGGAAGAGCTGGCTGAAGAAATTCAGGTCACCGCATCGGCTCCCTGTGCCGGGCCCTATGACCTTTCAACGGTCATGTATGATCTGATGATGACGCCTGAGCCCTATGGTTCGCCCTATTACCTTCCATATACTGTTCTTGCGTATGATGATGTGTATGAGCTTTTTACTTCTCCGTCAGAGTATTTTATCCCGCCCTATGATACCCTTCTTCCACCTCTCTTTGATGGTAATCATTCAGGGAATGAAGTGAACAATGTTATGCCGGCCATTCCCATGGATATTTTCCATCCTGAATTTGTAGAAGAAATAACATCAGATCCTGAGCATCCCCTACGCCAGGCACTCCAGGAAAATGATGTGTATCCGTGGGTTCCACATGCGCCTGTCACCCTGCTTCACAGTATTGATGATGAACTGGTTCCCGTTGAAAATACCCTGAACACCTATGACTATTTTATAGAACATGGGGCAGAGAACGTGGAGATTTACGTTGACAACTTAGGAAGTCACGGACAAGCAGCAAGCATTTTATTGTTGGCAGCTATAGCCTGGACCGAGGAGTTCTTGATTTCATCTTTGGATGTTACTTTTGATTATGGTTGGAATATGATAGGATTGCCCTTGATACCTGAAAATAGTTCGGTGGAGTTCCTGTTCCCGGAGTCAGCCGAAAACTCTCTGTTCAGCTATTCAGGAGGTGGATATGTTGAGGAAACGGAACTCATTCCCGGAACGGGATACTGGCTTCGGTTCAATAGTGAAGGCTCTGTTTTCATGTCAGGTGAGTTAACCGAAGAATTAACCCTTACAGTGAACGAAGGGTGGAATCTGATTTCCGGTATTTCTTTCGCTGTTAATATTGCTGAAATTGAAAGTGATTTGATAATTGGAGGCTCTGTCTTTGGATACGATGGGGAGTATTACGAACCTCAGATTCTCGAACCGGGGCATGCCTATTGGTTGAGAAGCAGCGGAGATGGAGAAATAACAATTTCTATGGATCAATGAATTGAAATTTGTTTTAATTAGGGAAGATAATTAATAAAATTGATAAAACCTAGGAGGTCTAAAATGTCAAAATATCAATTCATTACACAGGTTCAACCATCCAAATGGATTTTACCATTTATTCTGATACTTCATTGCCTTTTTGGTGAAAATGTCAATAAAACTGCCCTGAGCAGTAAACCCATAAAAAGTAACGGGACGATACAAAAACCAACCATATCTGACCTGCAGGTACTTGGTGAAAGATTGAAAGAAGTGATTGGAGAACCTTCTCAAAATCAGCAATTAAAAAAAAGGACAAATTATTCATTGTCCCAATCTCTAACCAGATTGAAAAAAAATCCAATCAATTTAACCCGTCAAATTAAAAAAGCTGAATTCAAATCAAAATTCAACGTTAGCTGGGATAAGATAAATGATACTCCCGTATTTATAAGTGGATCAGAATTAAGTGAGTTCAGCAATCAATTAATAGGGGCTTATTCTGCACAGGAGATAGCCAAAGAATTTATCAGTGTTCACAAAGATGTATTTCGGCTTGAAGATTCATATTCAGAATTGGAAAATGTGAAGGAATTCAATGATCGACATGGAAAAAAACATGTGAAATTCCAACAGGTATACCAGGGTATTCCGGTCTGGGGAAAAACAGTTGTCTCCCACTTTGAGCCTGAGGGTGATTTGTATTTGATCAATGCCCGCTTTTCCCCTTCGCCCAAGGAAGTGGATCTATCCCAAATCAATTATTTAAAAGATCAGGCTATTGAGTTTGCCCTTGAAGATATAGGCACTTTCACCACTGTGACAGAATTTAATGATGAAATGAGGGCGCTTTTATCTTATGATAGTCCTGTGGGTAAACAATACATCTGGATTGACGAGAATGATCACACCACTCATTTGATCTGGCATGTGCAGGTGCGCCCCAATGCTGTGGACAACTGGTACTATTTTATTGATGCAAAAACAGGTGAAATTCTTGAAAAATATAATAATACCCAGAGCGATGGTCCTGCATCGGGTACTGCAACTGATTTAAATGGAGCACAACAGACGGTTCATTCCTATGAGATTTCCGGATGGTATTATATGATTGACTCATCCCGCCCCATTTGGCAGGGTGGATCTTTGCCCGGGACTCCTCTGGGGGGCTTATGGACACTTCGGTATCAGGGTGAAAGCCTATACTATGCTTATTCAGATAATGTAAATACTTGGGAGGCTGACCAGGTCTCTGCCCACAGCAATACCGGTTATGTGTTTCAATATTTTTATGATACTTTTGGACGTTTAGGTATCGATTCTACCGGAAGTACTATTATCTCCGTAGTAAATGTTACCAGTGATGGACAACCCATGGACAATGCCTACTGGAACGGTGCCTACATGGCCTACGGGGACGGCAATACTCTTTTCACACCCCTGGCAGGAGCCCTGGATGTGGCTGCCCACGAAATGACCCACGGTATCGTAGAGCGAACAGTTAGCCTGGAATATAAATTTCAATCTGGAGCGCTCAATGAATCCTTTGCTGACGTATTTGGTGCCATGGTTGACAGGGACGATTGGCAAATTGGTGAAATGATAATTGCTAATACAGATAACTATTCGTCTGGTGCACTTCGAGATTTGTCAGACCCACATCAGGGTGGTGATAACTATTATTATGCTGGATGGCAACCAGCCCATTGGGATGATTTTCTGGATTGGGATATTAATTATGATAACGGTGGTGTCCATTACAACAGCGGTATCCCCAATAAAGCCTGTTACATTATGTCAGACAGTTTAGATATCGGCAGGGAAAAAACGGAACAAATATACTACAGAATTCTGGAAGCTGAATATTTGAATTCCCAGGCAACCTTTATTGACATGCGTCTGGCAGCTATTCAGGCTGCCGGTGAGCTGTACGGTGATGATGAAGTGGCAGCGGTAACCAGTGCCTTTGATGCAGTGGGGATTGTTGGAGATGAAGGGTCTTCAGCACCGGAAGACCAAGAAATTATTGAAGGACAGGATTGGGTAACTGCCATAAATAATAATGGTAATGATCACAGTTTATATTTACTTGATTTAGAAGATGGTAATCAAGCTACACAAATAACCGAAACACAAGTTTATACTGAAACCGCGAACGCTGTAAGTAGTTCTGCAAATGGATCATTTATATTTTTTGTTAACGATATGAATGATATTGTTGGATACAGGTCATCAGATGGTTTAGAGATTAATTTTACTGCAGACCTTGACATTAATGGTATATGGCACTCTATAGCGCTATCACCTAATTTGTCAAAATTTGCTACAACTACAATCTATATAGACTCTACAATTTTTGTTTTTGATTTAGCGGCAGGTGGGCCTCCTAATCCTATAAAACTATACTCTCCTACCACAGATTCAACTATTACATCCAATGTTGTTCTTTATGCAGATGCAATGGATTGGGATCCGACAAGCACATACTTAATATATGATGCATTTAATAGTGTTCCCCAAAATGATGGTAATGATCCACCATTAGAATATTGGGATGTTTCTTTATTGTATTATGAATATGAATTAATATTTTCAATATTTTCAGCTTTACCATCTGGTTATAGCATGGCCAATCCATCTTATGCCAGTACAAATGGAAATTATTTTGTCTTTGACTACATAAATAATAATGACAACCAAGTATGGATCACTGCCGTTGATTTATATGAAGGTAATATGGGCTATATTGAGTTTATTGAAAATAATGTTGGATATCCACTCTATCTCCCTGATGATAGTAAAATTGTATTTCAACGATTAGATAACGACGGGACACCGATGCTTAGGAGCACAGCTTTGTCATCTAAAATAGAGCCTGCTAATGGGTATAACTCATCCACTCTTTATGCCACCGATATGATTTTTTCATCCCATTTTACTATAGATGCTGCACTCAATGTTGAAGATATTATTCCGATACCTTATAACTTTAGTTTGAAACAGAATTATCCCAACCCATTCAATCCTGTTACCCATGTTGAGTTTCAGATTCCTTATGATGTTCAGGTGAAGATTTCTATTACTGATATTACTGGAAGAGAGATCAGGAACCTGGAGAACAGCAGATTCAGTGCTGGTGCGCATAGGGTGATATGGGACGGAAGAGACCGGTTCGGGAAAAATGTCAGTGCCGGAGTTTACCTCTGCCGAGTACAGGCGGGTGACCAACTCCGTACTGGGAAAATGCTACTCCTGAAATAGATCAGGGCTGTTATGTTTCCCGGTCTTGCATGAGGACCAGGTAAATGGCCGATGATATCCCGGTAGACCCGAAGATCATGCACATGACCATGATCTGATATTTCACCGCTATCATCGGGGAGATCCCGGAAAGGATCATGCCTGTCATGGTTCCCGGAAGGGAAACCAACCCCACTGCCAACAGGGAATTGGTGATGGGGATGAGAGATGCCTTGAACGATTTATTTCTCCTGTCTTCGTATGATAGCTCCCTCACGTTCTCATTCTCAAAACGTTCAGCTGCAAGACTGATAGAATTCATGCAGTTGGCAAAGATCATTCCTCCCAGGGGAATTAAAAAATTTGGATTATACCACGGGATAACATTGATTACATGTTGAGTGACAATATAAAGTGTAACAGAACCTGCAATAAATATTGATATGGTTGAAAATAAATAATGAGAAGTATGTTTTTTTTCCAGGGGTCTCGGGGCAATATATCCAGCGATTACAATCATAACCGTTAGAATCAGTAGAATGATAGCAGGATGATTATTATTGAAAATATACTTCAGGCAGTACCCAATAATAATGAGTTGAAAAAACATTCGGACATGAGCATAGATAATGGTGGAAAATTTTAACTTCCATTTAAAAAAGATATATATGACGATAAGGACCGGTATTAAAATATAAATGAGGTCAAAATAAGAAATGGATTGCGCTGCTTCCGACACGAGTTAAACCTTTTTTAATAGATTATTTAGGGAAGAAAATACTTCCTGTAAGGGTGAAGAAAAAAGAATCCTCTTTATTTTATTAATAAAAATTACATAAAAGACCAGTCTGTTCATTAGTGGTACGTATTTTTCATTTTTACTCCTGATTTTTTGATTTCCTTATTGATTATTTTGAAAGGGATTTGGAGCATATGTTTAATTTAAAACATGACGATAATTAACCGATATTAATATGGAGAACTGGTAGCTTTCAGCTGCCAGATAAAGTGGTATTTGTAATGAAAAATATTTTAAAGTGCCACATACGTATAATTATAAGGATTGAAAAATGAATAATGGAATCTTAGGAATAAAAGAAGTCGCTGACTATTTAAATATGAAAGAACAAACGGTTTATCGTTTGGTTCAACAGAGAAAGATTCCTGCCTTGAAAATCGGTGGTCAATGGAAAGTGAAAGCTGAACATATTGATAAAATGTTTGATGAAATGCTTCAGGAAAAATTGAGGGAAATCCAGCTCAATTAAACATTAATTTATTGTTATTTTTATAACCCCACTAATCCGCTAAAGATAGACAAGTAGCGGATTTTTTATTGTAAAACTATGGTATTATCACGAATTACTAATAAGTGCATTAATACCTGATTTTTACTTGAGATAAACATTCAAATATTCGACCAGTGTTGAGACTGCAACTTCACTGCTCTCAGCACAAAAATAAAAAGGCTGCGTTTGAGTGGGATCAAAATCCGTCTCCGCCATCACTTCAGGATTAAACGGTCGATGAGGATGCTCATTAATCGAACTTAATTCACCTATAGAAGACAATAAGCCTGCACCAATGGCTTTGGTCCTTTTATTTTCTTTTACCAAACCAAATTCAATTGACCACCAGTATAAACGAATCAACTTTTCAGTCATGATATCACCAGACGTATCGGCTACTTTACCAAAAAGTCGATTGACAGCAACAAAATTCGGCTCAACCAACATGGCTCCATGTCCCACTATTTCATGAACCACATCAGGCTCGGGTGTAAAATCAGGCTGGGCATTATGCCGGACATATTGTGTCGCGAGCATTACATCTCGCTTGAGTTCCACTAAAAATGTTTTCGGCATAACCAAACCGCATACGGGTTCAAAACGAAAACCGCCAAGAGAGGTCAGAAGCGCCGTTACTTCCTGCATTTGCGGAATTTTGTTTTTAGGAAAGTTGAGTTTGTCCCAATACTCTAGAAATTCTCGGCAGGCCCATTCCTCATGAATAGGAGCCAACAACTCTAAAATAGTACTCCATAATTCGTTCTCCTCTTGAGTATAGGGTGCATCGGGGACGGGTGTTCCGGGCTGATGCTCATAGGCGATCTGAGCAATTTGATTTCGACGTTCACGGTAAGCAGCGTCGCGAAAACCTGGATGGTTCTGATCAAGTTCCACAATAATATTTCGTGATTTTCTCAAACTTAACTGGGATTGACCGTCAGATCCAGAGATAGGGTAGTCAATTTTATTCTTCACAATGATGTTAAAAAATTAGGATATTTATCATCATGAAACCATGTTATTCTTTTGTGTTCGGGCCGGAATTGAACTAGCGACACAAGGATTTTCAGTCCAAAGTTCCTATAGATATTGTTGAACTTACAGACTTTAGTGCCCGCTTAGTGTCCATGATTTTAGAAATTTCAATAAGGAAGTAAGAATTATTATAGGGTTAGCTCCATGTTGTACAGAAAGGGGAC
>ERZ651768.1854-NODE-1854-length-15137-cov-13.255179_pt1 | contig 15137 bp, 12 predicted proteins | sample MGYA00514754_ERZ651768 | MGnify/ENA metagenome assembly ERZ651768
GACGTCCTCGTTGCCGAGCAACGTATCGGCAACACCATCCATCACCACCCGTCCATTTTCGAGAATATAACCATAACCGCTATAGCGCAGCGCCATGTTAGTGTTTTGTTCAGCCAAAAGGAAAGTGACCTTTTCCTCCTCGTTCAACCGTTTGACGATCTCGAAGATCTCTTCCACGAGTTGTGGAGCGAGGCCCATTGACGGCTCATCCAGTAGAATCATTTTGGGTCGTGCCATCAGCGCGCGGCCGACAGCGGTCATCTGCTGTTCACCACCGGAAGTGTATCCAGACGTGCTCGTGCGACGATCCTTAAGACGAGGAAAATAACTGTACACGAGGTCTAAATCCTGTCTAATTGAGGCTGCACCGTCACTCCGGGTAAAGGCCCCGGTCATCAGATTTTCTTCAACCGTCAGGTGTTCGAAACACCGACGGCCTTCCATCACCTGGACAATTCCGCGTTTGACCAGTTGGTTCGCGGATAGTCCCTGAATTCTTTCCCCTCGGTAATCGATGGTGCCCTTGGTGATGTCACCGCGCTCCGCCACCAGCAAATTGGAGATCGACTTGAGGGTCGTGGTCTTGCCAGCCCCGTTGGCCCCGAGGAGGGCGACAATGCCCCCCTCGGGAACCTCCAGGGATACTCCTTTGAGGACCAGTATCACATGGTCATAGACGACCTCGATGTTATTGACAATAAGCAGCGGGGCCACATTGTCAGTCAAAGCCGCTTCCATGATCGACTAAACCCTACTTAACCGCAATCCGACCCCATCGAATTGCCGGAACGCGGCGTAATGCCTTTCTCCTCGGCATACTTGGCGGCCGACTCCAGGATCATACCGCGCGTCATTTCGTGGTAGGGCGAAATCCAGTCCGAGATCATATTCCACTTCGTACCATCCCACTGCTGAAAGCGAACTTGGCCACTGCCCTCGTGATCGTCACACTTCATAGAAAAGGGCGGCAAAATGCCGGTGGCACCCAGTTCCTCGATCCTTTCGGCTGTCAGATTGAAGTTCTCCATGCCCCAGCGGTACTGCTCTCCACTGAGCGATACGTGGCCGAACTTGGCTTGCGCGTTGCGCAGGGCCTCCATTGTCACAATCGCTGCGGCCACACCGCGGTTGTAGTACACGCTGCCCACGCGGGCAGCAGAGAGGTTGCCCTTCATATTGCCGTAGACGTGTTCGAAAATATCCTGGATCACCGGGAAATCAGGACCGGTCGCATGGAAGGTCGAGGTGATGTAGCCCTTGGCCGACTTGCCGGCGGGAATGACATCTTCCTCTGAGCCGCACCACCAGACACCAATGATGTGATCCCGTGGGAAGCCGATGCGGGCGGCCTCACGCAGCGGCACCGTGCAGGACACGCCCCAGTTTCGATTGATCACCTAGTCGGGCTGGATCTTGCGGATCTGCAGCCACAATGACTTCTGGTCAATCCCGGGCCACGGCACCGGCAGGTGTGTTACCTCGAAACCAAATTTTGCTGCCAGCTTGTCCCAAACCGGGATCGTCTCGATGCCATAGGGATGTTTCAGATGCAGGTTGACAATTTTCATGCCGTTGAGCTTGTCTTCACCGCCCTCCAGCTGAGCGATATAACGGAGCTTCGCGGAACTCTGGTTCCAGTAGTTGGTCATCGCGGGGAACGCATAGGGAAAGACGCGTCCATCGGTTGCGTCAGTACGCCCGTAACCCATGTGCAGAAGCACAATTTTGTCTTTGTGCGCTCGTTCCATCAGCGCGTAGGTCGTACCCGTCGACATCGGCCAGAAAACGGCGGCACCGTGCTTACCTTTACCCTTGAGACGCTCGTAGCATTCCACCGCACGCTCGGTAACATAACCGAAATCACACTTTTCCCACGTCAGTTTGACACCATTGATCCCACCATCTCGAATATTCAACAGGGCCATGTAATCCATCCAACCACCGGCGATTCCACTGCCACCGGGTGCAAACGGCCCAGACCAGTACGACAGCACCGGAAAAAACTGCTCTTTGTTCGGGTCCGACTCCTCTGCGGCCATTACCGATATTCCCGCAGTTGCGGACAATACCAAGCCAGAAAGGAGCGAAACGACCAGTTTCTTAATCATCACTATTCCTCCTTCATATTAAGGTTGCGTTCGGTGAAATCCTTATCCGCCGAACGTTGTACACAATACCACTTTTCCCTACTGCATACCCATCTTGCTACAAAATTCAGCCGCTGGCTAGTGCGGAAATGGCCACAGCCGCAGCTTCTCCTTGGCCGTCATCCACATCCGGGCAAGACCATGGGGTTCTTTGATCAGAAAATAGACAATTAACCCACCGAAAACCATATGCTCGATATTGGTAATGAGATTCGCCGAGACCTGTCCTCCCGTGAGCTCATGCGCCACCACATTGAGAATGATTGGTAGGATCACGATGAACGCCGCCCCGAGAAAACTCCCCAGGATACTCCCCATACCACCGAGGATAACCATGAAAAGCACCTTCAGCGACACGAACAGATCGAACGCCGTGAAATCTACCGATTTAACATAACAGAAAGCGTAGAGTGCGCCAGCAATCCCCGCGAAGAACGAGCTCACCGCAAATGCAGAAAGCTTGGTGTACAGTGGCCGAATACCAATGACTTCGGCAGCCACATCCATGTCCCGAATGGCCATCCATGCGCGGCCGATCTCGCTCCGCACCAGGTTCTTGGCAAGCAACGTCATGACGATAAGGAAGCCCAAGACCAGAAAGTAGTTATCCAGGCTGGACACGATCGGGTAGCCGAACAGCGTCATCGCTGGCGTATCGATGACCATGCTCAACGCACCACCGACAAACCATGGAAACGTAGCAAACACCCACTCGGTGAAAAACTGGGCAGCGAGCGTCGCTACCGCCAGGTAAAAACCCTTTATTCGCAGGCTAGGGCTACCAACCACCACACCAAAAGCGGCAGTAATCAAGCCCGCGATAATAAACACCCCCAGCAATGGCAGGTCGGGCACGCGTGCCGATAAGTTGTAGGCGGAATAGGCGCCGACGGCCATGAATGCGCCATGGCCCAGTGATAACTGGCCTGCATAACCAGTTAAAAGGTTGAGGCCAATTGCAGCAATAGACCAGATCAGAAACGGTGTCAGGTAACCGACGATCACATGCTCACTTGCACCCAGCGGCACTATAACCGCCGCCAAAATTAGTACCGCAATCACGCCCCAGCGATCCTGGCGGATAGGAAAGATCGCCATATCGGCCTTGTAGGAGGTCTTGAACTGACCGGATTCGCGGTAAAGCATGTTCTTATACCCTCTCGATGAGTTCTTCGCCGAATAACCCGTGCGGTCTGAACATCAGGAACAGCATGGCAATAAAATAGGCGAACCAGGCTTCAATTCCGCCACCGATGATGGGTCCCAGATAAACCTCGGCCAACTTTTCTGCCGCACCAATGATCAAACCACCGATTATTGCGCCAGCTATTGAGTTAAACCCACCGAGAATCAATACCGGCAAGGCCTTCAGTGCGACCAAGGAAATACTGAATTGAACGCCGAGTCGTTGCCCCCACAATGCGCCAGCGACCAACGCAACAATTCCAGCAGTCGCCCACACGATGGCCCAGATCATCTGCAGGGGAATGCCGACCGACATTGCCGCCTGGTTGTCGTCCGCTACCGCTCTGAGCGCGCGGCCAATGCGTCCTTTCTGAAAGAAAAAGGCGAGCACCAACACCAATACGCCACAAATAACGGCTGCCCAAACATCGAACAGGCTGACCAGTATGCCGGTCGCGTCCATGACCGATTCCCATGGCACGTCCTCGATACCCAACTCCAGGGCGTGGACCTGGGAATCCCACACAGCTTGCGCCATGCCCTCGAGGAAATAGTTCAGGCCGATGGTCGCCATAAATAGGATGATCACCGGCTGGGCAACCAGCGGACGCAGCATGACACGCTCAATGACGACGGCCATCACCATCATGACTACCAACGCGATCGCTGCAGCGAGCCAGAAATTGATACCCATCTCCAGGAAACGGGCAAATGTCAGTGCAGCAAACAGCACCATCGCACCCTGTGCGAAATTAAATACCCCGGAGGCCTTGAAGATCAACACAAAGCCCAGGGCAACGAGGGAATACATGACACCGGAGAGCAACCCGGCGATCAGGACTTCTATCACGAACACAAATTCATTCATAAAGCTAGCAGATCCTCACACAAATCAAGCAACACCCACCAACAGAGTATATGAGTATGTTTTCACTGATTGAAATAAAGTTGTCTGGCCGGCAAGGGGCATCAGTGAGCGACCCCCAGGTAAGCGTCAATCACTCTCTGGTCGCTGCGTACTTCGTCCGGCGACCCCTCAGAGATTTTGCGTCCGTAATCCAGCACAATAACCCGATCTGAAATATCCATCACTACACTCATGTCATGTTCGATCAGCACGATGGTGGTGCCAAATTCTTCGTTCAGATCAAGCACAAAACGGCACATGTCCTCCTTTTCTTCGAGATTCATACCGGCCATGGGCTCATCTAGCAACAGAATCTCTGGTTCGGCGGCGAGTGCGCGACCCAATTCAACACGCTTTTGCAAGCCGAAGGGCAAGCGCCCGACGACAGTTTTACGGATCGACCCAATCTCGAGAAAGTCGATGACCTTTTCAACCGCCTCGCGGTGCTCTGCTTCCTCTCTTTGTGCCGGTCCCCAGTACAGACCCTGCAGCAAGATGTTGGACTTCATCTTCAGGTTACGGCCGGTCATGATGTTATCCACGGTATTCATACCCTTGAATAGGGCGACGTTCTGAAAGGTTCGAGCAATCCCCTGCACCGCCGCCTCGTGGGGACGCATCCGGGTACGAGTCTCACCCTTGTAGGTAATATGGCCCTCGTTGGGATGGTAAACACCATTAATCACGTTAAGCATGGTCGTCTTTCCAGCGCCGTTCGGACCGATTATGGCAACGATTTCGTGCTCACAAACTTCGAAACTCACTCCCATCAATGCCGTAACTGCACCAAATGTAATGCTCACATTGTCGATAGTCAGGACTGCGTCACCGATTTTATGCTCACTCATTATCGATGCCCTTCAGCTTGCCGTACCCGGCGAACCAGTTGCTGACCCTTCTACCTGCAGACTATAAATCTTCAAGTCGGCACTGATTGAGCCCTTACTGCCATCCTCAAAGGTCACTTCCGACTCGACCTCAACGTGTTGCTGATCTGAATACAGCGCATCGATCAGCTTTCGATATTTTTCTCCGACAAACTCCCGACGCACTTTCCGAGTTCTGGTCAACTCGCCATCGTCCGCATCGAGCTCCTTGTGCAGCACAATGAAGCGCCTGATCTGGGAGGATGCCAAGTTGCTATCCCGTGTCAGGTCCTGATTGACTTCCTCGACGTTCTGGCGGATCAGATCATAGACTTCGTCACGCTGAGAGAGATCGGTATAACCGGAATAACTTAGACCGATCCGCTCGGCAAAGTTTCCCATTGCTTCGAGATCAATGTTAATGAAAACGGTCACGTAGTTTCGTGCGTTACCAAGGGCCACTGCCTCCCGTATATAGGGAAAGAACTTTAGTTTATTCTCGATGTACTGGGGCGCGAACAAGGTGCCATCATTGAGGGCACCGACATCGTTCGCCCGGTCGATCACCTTAAGGTGGCCGTCATCGGTCATGATCCCGGCGTCGCCCGTGCGCAGCCAGCCATCCTCGGTCAAGGTTTCGCGGGTCGCTTCCGGGTTTTTGAAGTAACCCGCGAAATTACCTGGGCTCTTGACTAGTATTTCGCCGCTGTCGGCGATCCGGATCTCAACACCTTCGCATGGTGGCCCCACAGTGTCCTGGCGCGCATCGCCGTTATGATGCCGTGTCGCGTAAGCCGAACACTCGGTCTGGCCATAAATTTGTTTCAGGTTGATCCCAATGCTGCGGTAGAAGCTGAATGTATTCTCACCGAGAGGCGCACCACCCGTAATCGCGAGCCGCGTGTGACTCAGACCGAGGTTGTTCTTGAGCGGCCCGTAAACGAAGACTTCTCCAAGCCAGTAGCGCAATCGATCAGCCAACCCGACGGGTCGTCGGTCCAGCAGATCGGTGCCAGCACGCTGGGCGACATCGATGAAATATCGAAATAAGCCGCGCTTGAAGCGGCCGGCGTCTTCCATTCGAATGGTGATCGTGGTCAGCAATCCTTCCCAGAGGGCAGGCGCTCCAAAAAAGATGGTTGGGCCAATTTCCTTCAGATCAGTCAGCAGCGTTTCCCGACTTTCAGGGCAATTGGTACTGTACCCCGCACTCAGAGCCAGGGCCAAAAAGAAGTGATCACCGACCCAGGCCATTGGCGCGTAGTTGATTTGCCGTTCATCGTCTTGAAGAGCCTCCTGATGACTGAACCGATCAGCCGAGTCCAGTAGATTGGAAAAAGTCAACTGCACGCCCTTTGGATTCCCCGTAGTTCCGGAAGTATAAAAAACACCGGCAACATCGTCCGGCCCTGTGACCGCCAGCTCGCGCTGGAAGAAATCCGGATTTTCCTCATCGTACGCTCGACCGCGTTCCTGAACGTCGGTGTAGTTGTGAACAAACGGTTGGTTGTAGTCCTGCATACCCCTCGAGTCTTTGTAGATGATCTCTTCGAGCTGCGAACACCGATCCTTAATCAAGAACAGTTTGTCCGTCTGCTCCTGATCCTCTACCACAGCGAAACGCACACCGGCGTGATTCAGAACGTACTGCAGCTCCTCCGCGACCCCATCTTGGTACATCGGAACTGGCACTGCGCCGATGCTCTGGGCGGCTAAGAACACCCAATACAGCTGTGGTCGGTTATCGCCGATGATGGCAATCGTGTCGCCGCGCTTCAGGCCCATGACCGCAAAACCGCAGGCCAGTGCCCGAACCTGCTCAGCGGACTCTCTCCACGAATAGGTCTGCCAAATACCGAGGTACTTCTCACGAAATGCCGGCGAATCTGCAGAATTCTGCGAATGCTTGAGCAACAACCCCGGGAAGGTTTGGTTATCTACGAGTGAGACTTCTGTCATGTAATCTTATCCAGCCTCTAGCTCTTCGTCGTTTAGGTCCGCCTCAACTCACAGCAGCAGATCGAATCGAACTATATACAGGCATGATCTTATATTTGCAACGGCCAATCACTCAGCAGGAGAGCTCACTGCACGCGATTATCATCCCAAGGAAACGATGCAATGCCGAAGGCGACAAGCAGCAAGTCAAGACGCTCACCCCTTAGCGAATCACATCATTTAGGATTTTGGTGTTGAACCGCCAGGTTTGTCACTGCTTCAGAACGGAATATCGTCATCAAATTCCGAGTCGCTGAATCCCGATGAACCTCCTCCAGAGGATTCGGGTGTGCTACCCGAGTCCGGTGCCGGGCCACCTTGTATATCACCGCCACCGCGGGAACCGAGCATTTTCATATCTCTTGCTACAATTTTGGTCGTCCAACGATCATTGCCATCCTTATCCTGCCACTTTTCTGTCTGGATCTGACCTTCGATATACACCTGCGAACCCTTTTTAAGGTATTCAGCAGCAATTTCTGCCAGGCGACTAAAAAATACCACGCGGTGCCACTCCGTTCGCTCCTTTTGCTCACCGGACTGCCGGTCTTTCCAGCTATCTGTAGTGGCAACACTAACGTTTGTAACGGCAGTGCCGCTGGCTGTGTATCGGACTTCCGGATCCTGACCCAGGTTGCCCACGATGATTGCTTTATTTACTCCTCTGGCCATAGCGCTCTCCAGCTTCGTTTTTTCGGTTGAACTTAGTACTTCCTGGTCATTTTCCCGGGCCAAAACCCCTGGCCCTATTGCGTCACTCCAAATCTGAGTATAACGCTGATCCCCGTTGATTAAAGTGCGTTAACACACAGATTACAGCCTCCGTAAATTCGAGTACAGTGTTGAGTCCATGGAAATTACACCCGCTGCCCTAGAATCTACTCAGACTACTGGATCTCTTTTAGACCCAGCCGCTGGCGCAGGAAATGATGTCACCGATGAGGACCGCCGAATTGAGTACTGAAGTAGCAGTCGACGTTAGAGCCGTTACAAAGGTTTTTGGCGCGCAAACCGACCAATCTGTCACAGCATTAGATCAGGTTTCAGTCTCGATCAACCAGAACGAGTTCTTTACGCTCCTTGGACCATCTGGTTGTGGAAAGACAACGCTATTACGACTGGTCGCTGGTTTCGACCGCCCCACTGAGGGAGCAATCCTGCTTGATGGCGATGACATCAGTCCTCTTCCTCCACATCAGCGACCTGTAAATACAGTTTTTCAGAACTATGCGCTTTTCCCACACATGACAGTTGCTCAAAACATCGCTTTCGGCCTGGAAATGCAGAAACGGCCTAAGGCTGAAGTCGATGATACCGTAAGGGAGATGCTGACGATGGTGCATATGGACCAGCTAAAAGACAGATTCATCAGTCAGATTTCAGGCGGTCAACAACAACGGGTAGCATTGGCCAGGGCACTCGCGCCCCGCCCTAAGGTGCTTCTGCTCGACGAACCGCTGTCCGCTTTAGACCTCAAGCTACGCAAAGAAATGCAGCTTGAACTCAAACGCCTCCAACACGAAACAGGGATTACATTTATCTTTGTCACGCACGATCAAGAGGAAGCGCTGACCATGTCTGATCGAGTCGCTGTCATGCGCGACGGCAGTATCCATCAGGTGGGCTCGCCGGTCGAGATCTATAACCACCCAAGCAACCGTTTCGTAGCGGACTTTATTGGTGAATCAAACTTCATCGAAGCACAGCTGATTTCAATCAATGAACATATAGGCAAGGTCTGTCTGCCCAGAGGCGCTGAATTAAGTGCGACTCTACCGGCCCAGACCGTTGTGGCGGGGCCTGTTACCGTAATGATCCGCCCGGAACATGCGACACTAACCAGCAGGAAGGATGATGCCCACCTGCGTGGGACCGTCAACAATACAGTCTACTTTGGTACTGATACTCACTATTACTTGACACTAGATAGCGGTGAAGACTTTGTAGTCAGACAACAGAACCGCCGAAATGATGCAGACCAGTTCCGAGCAGGTTCCTTGGTTGATATCTCTATCAGTGAAAACGCGGCCCAGGTATTGGCAGACTAAATTGTGAAGACACCTGTATCGCGTAAGGGAGGTGGTCTTTTGCTGACTGGCGCGCAAGCTGCTCACATGGCCGAGCGTAAGGAAGCCAGAAGCAGATGGTTGCTGGTGAGCCCGGCCATGCTGATCATCGGTGTTGCAGGCCTGACACCCCTTACGCTTATCCTTTTCTACTCCTTTATGTCTCCCGGCCCATATGCTGGCATCTCGCTTGAGCCCACCTTCCAGGCATGGATCAACCTTGTAATGGAGGAGGATCTTTTCGATGAAACACTGGGCTTTAACTATGCCCATCTTTACATTTTTTCAAGATCTATAGGCCTGGCCTTGGGAACTACTATTCTGACTTTGGCTATCGGTTTTCCCACCGCGTATTTCATTGCCACAAGACCGTCGACTCAGAAAAACTTCTGGCTTTTCATGATCTCGCTACCCTTCTGGAGCAACCTTCTGGTACGCACATTTGCCATCATGATGTTCATACGCGAAAAGGGCTTCGTGAACTACATACTGCTTAACCTTGATCTTATCGATAAACCGCTGCAGATCATGTTCACCCCGACTGCGGTGTGGATTGGACTGGTCTACGCCTACCTGCCACTGATGGTAATGCCACTTTATGCAAGCATGGAAAAGATCGATTTTAGATTGGTCGAGGCCGGTTACGATCTCTATGCCAGCCGGTGGCAGGTCCTGAGGAAACTCATCGTTCCACTAGTAAAACCAGGCATCGTCGCGGGCTGTATTCTGGTGTTTATTCCTTCTATTGGTGCTTACATCACGCCCAAACTACTTGGCGGCGGCAAAAGCCTGATGCTTGGCAACTTGATTTCTAATCAGTTTGGGACTTCCAGAGACTGGCCACTTGGTTCTGCTCTTGCACTGTTCTTGATGGCCCTAGTGATGGTCGCTTTGATAATTTATGTAAGGAATGAAACACGACATGCCAATCAAGCTTGACTCATTCACCCAAACATCAGGCAAAAGCTTTGATGTGCGACGAATGCCGGGGTTTACATCCATTGCTGCATTCTGCCTGATTGGATTGTATGCACCCCTGGTGATGCTGATCCTTTTCTCCTTCAACGCCACGCGCTCGGTAGCGGTTTTCTCCCATTTTGGTCTTAACTGGTATGAAGAAGCTGCTCGAAATACCTTCGTGCAAGATGCTACATGGCTCTCATTAAAACTGGCCTTCTTTGCCACACTGATGGCCACCATCTGCGCCACCATGGCCGGTCTTGCAACCACCCGAAGCAAACCTTTTAAAGGTCAAAATTTAGTGTATGGTGTAATCAACCAACCTTTGATGATTCCAGAAATTGTCACGGCTGTCGCGCTACTTACTTTTTTCGGCGCGATTAAACAGATGACTAATATTTACGGATTTGGCTACCTTCTGTTGGCACATACTGTGTTCTGTATACCGTTCGCCTACATGCCAATCCGGGCTCGCCTACAGGGTATGGATCTGACTTTCGAACATGCAGCAGCCGATCTGTACGCCTCGCCATGGAACACATTCAAACGGGTAACACTGCCGTTGATGTTTCCAGGAATAATAGCTGGCGCTATGCTGTCATTCGTTATTTCTTTTGACGATGTCATCATCAGTATGATGGTTGCAGGTCCAGGCGAGACCACACTGCCTGTCTGGATGATTGGACAACTGCGCCGTGGCCTAACGCCGCAGATCAATGCTGTATCTACTGTGTTACTTGCAGTAACTTTTGTTGTTGTCTGGTTGGTCTTTGTTTTGACTACGCGTAAGAAGTGAAATAATCTACCATCGGGTTCTTACCCACAAAATTAGGAGGAGTTCTGTGATAAACATTAAACGTTTTTTAACTCTAGTACTGGCTGGACTGATGATTTCCGGTGTTGCCCTGGCGGCTGGCGAATTAAATTTTTATAACTGGGGAAACTACACCAATCCCGAGTTGCTGGAAAAGTTCACTAAGGAAACCGGTATCAAGGTCAATCTTGACGGTTACGATTCAAACGAAACCATGTTTGCCAAAATTAAGGCAGGTGGCCATGGCTACGATCTCTCGGTGCCGTCCGACTACATGGTCCAGATAATGAGAGAAGAGGGCCTCATTCAGAAAGCCGGCGTCAATCAGATGCCCAACTTCAAGCATGTTCACGCAGACCATGTTGATGTTTATTTTGATAAGGGCCGAGAGTACGGTGCGCCATGGCAGTGGGGCACCACGGGTATCAGCCTGAACACCAAGTATTACGATGGACCCAAGGCGAACTCCTGGGCATTGGTATTTGATGCTCCGGACGAGCTTAAAGGGAAAATCAATATGGTCAGCGAAATGGGCGATGTCATAAACGCTGGCCTGTTCTACCTCGGCCTGCCAACCTGCAACGGCAACAAGGCAGACCTTAAGAAACTAAATACGCTTCTTACCGAATCGAAAAAGAACTGGGCCAGTATCGACTATGGGGTTATCGAGAAACTCACCTCGGAAGACGTTTATGCCTCGCACAACTGGAATGGCGCCTCAATGCGTGCCCGTCTGCAGAATCCTGATATCCGTTACGTGATGCCAAAAGAAGGCCTCATCGCGTGGGCGGATAACGTGGTGCTGCTCAAGGATGCACGCAACGTCGAGGAGGCGAAGATCTTTTTGAACTTCATCATGGCACCTGAGAATGCAGCCATGATCTCCAATTTTGCCCGCTACGCCAATGCAATCAAGGGCAGCGACCAATTTATGGACCCCGAGATGAGTAAAGCACCTGAGATTATCGGCTATGAAGGTGCCGGAATACCGCAGTTTGTACCACCGTGCTCACAGGAAGTGACTGCGATGTACACCAAGATCTGGAACAACCTGCTTAAGTAAAATATTCACCCTCCAGTCATGCCCGGGAATGCCGGGCATGACTTTTTCCAGCTCTTTGTACCAGCGATATTTCGGTCTGACAATCCAGGAATCTCACTATGGATGACCTGCACCCTATGAGCGGTTTTCCTATGTCCAAGGATAACCGTATCCCTCGAAATCTGTGGGATCGAACTCCCTGGAACCGGTGGTCATTCCAACATATCCGGGAGATTCTGCCGACGACTGAGGTCTGGCGTGGTACAGGGCCCTCCTGGCTACTGCCGGAAGCCGAAAATAATCTGGACGAACTTGAATTCGTTAACCCGAAAAACCAGTCGACCACCCTATTAGAGTGGCTCACAGACAACTACGCGGATGGCATCGCCGTTGTGCACCGGGGCACGCTGGTGTATGAGCGCTACTTCAATCGGATGACCCAGAGGACGCTGCATTTGTCGCAGTCAATGGCCAAGTCGGTAACTTCCGCTGTGGCTGGCATCCTGGTTGGACGCGGTCTGCTCGACCCCGAAGAAAAGATCACCTCTTATCTGCCTGAACTTAAGGAGACTGCCTGGAACGGTGCCACACTCAGACACGCACTCGACATGGCGTCCGGTGTACGGTACATCGAAGATTACGAAGCACTGGACTCCGATATCGCAGTTACTGACATCGCCTCGGGCTGGCGAACACCTCAGCAGGGCATACCCATCTTCGCGTGTATTTGGGATCAGATCATCAGTCTTAAACAGACGACTCGACCTCACGGCGAGCGATTTGAATACCGATCGATTGAAACAGATGTGATTGCGCACTGCATGGAACGAGTCACCGGTACTCGCCTTGCTGAGTTGATCAGCCACGAACTCTGGCAGCCGCTGGGTGCCGAGGAGAGTGCTTGTTTTACGGTAGATGGTATTGGCTACCCTCTTGCAGATGGGGGATTCAACGCGACCCTGCGTGACTATGCTCGCTTCGGCCAGATGCTGTGCAACAAAGGTGTTGCCAATGGCTCACAAATCGTTCCAGTTGAATGGATCAGCGACACGTTTGCCGCAGATCCGTCACTGTTCGGCGAACCTTATACCGACTCTTTTGTGAATGGTGCCTACCGTAATCAATTCTGGATTCGCGACGTCCATCGCCGAGTTATTATGGCCCTGGGTGTTTTCGGGCAACTCATCTATGTCGATATGGACAACGACCTGGTTGTTACTCGACTCGCCAGCTGGCCTGAGTTTGTCTCACTGGAGCGTAAACTGGATGATCTCGCTGCCATTGATGCCATCACAGACCAATTGAAAGGAGAATGACAATGACTGATCTGGAACTCTGTTACCTGCCGGCAACCGAAGCGCTCCAGCGTTTTAAATCAAAATCGCTTTCACCGGTCGAACTGCTTGACGCTATGCTGCAACGGATCGAAGAAACAGAACCTGTCATCAATGCGCTCACGTTCAAACACTTTGATGAAGCCCGCGACCGCGCTAAGAAAGCTGAGAGCAAATATGCTGTTGGCAAGCGCACAGGTGCTCTGGAAGGCCTGCCCGTCGGGATCAAGGATGAAAGTTATATTAAGGGCAAACCGACCTCGAACGGTTCCTTGATCAAGAAAGACTTTGTAGCCGACACCACTTCCGTAAACAACCAGCGAATCCTTCGCGCAGGTGCTTTGGTCCATGCCCGTACGGCAACGCCAGAATTTTCCTGCGCCGGATACACTAATTCCCGACTCTGGGGTGTGACGCGCAATCCGTGGAATCCGCAACTAACGCCCGGCGGCTCATCTGGCGGGTCGGCTGCCTCTCTCGCAGCAGGCACCAGTTCCATTGCCACAGGGTCCGACATTGGCGGCTCAATCCGAATTCCAGCCGCTACCTGCGGTCTGGTCGGGTACAAGCCTCCATACGGGAGAAACAGTGACGACTCACCGTTCAATCTCGATTTTTACTGCCACACCGGACCGCTCGCCCGAACGGTATCCGATGCAATTTTGCTTCAGAACGTGCTTTGCGGGCCACACCCCAAGGACATCTCCACACTACGACCAAAACTGAAGCTTCCACAGAAATACCCACCGATTAAAAATTGGAAGATCGCCTTTTCTATGGACCTCGGCTTCTTTGAAGTAGACCCGGAAATCCAGCAAAACACATTGGCTGCGCTGGACATCTTCCGCAGCCTGGGTGCAACCGTAGAAGAAGTGGATCTCGGCTGGACTCACGATGCACTCGATGCCGGTCTTGCCTATCTAGAACATCTATTTGGTGCATCTCTGTCGGTACTACTAGAGACTCACGGCGATCAGTTGACGACCTATGCCCGTGCATTTGCCGAAAAGGGCCGGGACTCCAATGCGGCAGATTTTGTACGCACACTAGAAGTTGCAAACAGTATGTATGCCACCCTGGGACCTATCCTGGAAAAACATAACGTGCTCATCTGTCCGACCACTGCTCTACCTGCAGTACCCGCCGATTTTGACCAGTCACAGGATTCAGTATTCATAAATGGTAAGCAAGTTAACCCTATGGTTGGCTGGTTCATGACTATGCCATTTAACACTATGAGTCGCTGTCCGGTCCTGACCTTGCCGAGCGGTAGAGCCTCAAACGGTGTTCCCACTAGTATTCAGGTTGTCGGCAGAACGTACTGTGACAAGGACGTGTTCAGGGCCGGTATGGCATTTGAGGAAGCAGCCGGGCGATGGTTTGAAAATTCAGCCAAACGGCCCCCGCTTTAACTTCGTTAACTAGTCAACGGCCACTACGCCATCTATTTCTCGAAGGGCATCCTCGTCAACCACTGCCGGGTCGACCTTCAGATAGACCAGATCCCGTCCCGGGAGGGTCACGGCTTCGCACACCCCTGGCGCCTGACTCAATCGCTGCAGGACATCTTTTTGTTCCTGCTCAACAGTATTGACCAGACGTAGCGTTAGACTTTCCAGCAATGCTGGGGCCGAAGTACTTAAAGCCAACACCAACCATACGAACACAGCACACGCCGCAAACCCATAAACACCGGCCACACCCCACACGCCATAAATAAGTCCACCTACAATGCCGCCTACAAATACCCCCGAAAACTGAAACGTGTTGTAGATACCCAGTGCAGTCCCTTTACCTGCCGCCGGGGCGAGCCGTGAC
>ERZ651768.1855-NODE-1855-length-15133-cov-9.677072_pt1 | contig 15133 bp, 13 predicted proteins | sample MGYA00514754_ERZ651768 | MGnify/ENA metagenome assembly ERZ651768
CAATAGATAAAAATCGCTATCAACATGGGTAGTCAAATTCTTAGCGAACATCTCAACCCACTCAAAAAAATGATCACGTTGAAAATCTGAAAATGCTTTTTTACATATTTCTTTTTCTTCACTTAAACTATTTTGCTTTGCTAGGCAGTGTTTTAATAGTAAGAAAGAAAGAAATTCAGACTGTGTTGAAATATGATCAGCTCGTTCGATTGATTCAACTTCTAGGCCGAATGCCTTATAAAATCCGTTTAGGTCTGCTAGCTTCTGAGTCTGAAAAAATAAATCTTTATTTTTTAGATGTTCTAGTGCGTATGGAGCAATTTGTTTTGAGAGAGTATGGCCAAACACATCTACAAACTCATTACTAATTATTGCAAGATTGGAACTATCCAGTCTTGCCATTAGTTTTTGAAATGAGCCAGACAGGTTTGTTTTTTTTAGATCAAGTTTTTCTTCTAACTGAAAGCATGCATCTAGTGCACTGCCCTGCAAAGCGGTCGATATTAGCATAGAAAATTTTTCACTTTCTGGATCTGAAAAAAGTGCTGAGATTGACCCGTAAAGGGTAGACCTAGGTGCGATCAATTCATCTGAATCTTTTTTAATCATTATATCAGATCGAGTTAAAATGGAATTTTGGTCGCTCATACATTGGCTCCTCAACTGTTGTTCTAACACATTCTTTTCCGTTTTCATTATAGCCTATCACTGTGTCATTATATATGTTTAAACTTTTTTTTGTGCCGTCCGAAAGGGTGACCTCTTTTTCAAAGACTTTTGGTCCCTTTTTTATTTCGTATTTGAATATTACCTCACGCTGAGCTCTAAATAATTGGAGAATTGCCATTAATTCTCTTGAAGGTGCCGCATATCTGTCAATAGCCTTCTCTACTCCAGGTCCAAACATTTGGGTCAAGTAGGCCCTTGGTGCCCATCTAGGAGGGATATAGAAAATATTTGGCTCAGTTCCGAATTGGGGATACAAAGGTAGAGCAACTTTTTCTTTTTGAATCATCCAGTACAGCGGATTTTCTTCATCCTTGGCCCATATACCATCCTGATTCATTTTCACCAGACCCTGCATCCGAATCTTCCCTACGCAGGATGACATGCAGCGTGTTTCAATCGGGACACCATCCGGAGTAATATGATTATCTTTGCCTTCCAAACGAGGGTAACAGGCAATGCACTTTTCTGAAATTTTTGTCTGACCGTTATACATGGCTTTTTTATAGGGACAGGCTTCCACGCATTTTCTGTAACCGCGACACCGTTCCTGATCGATAAGAACCACACCGTCTTCATCCCGTTTATAGATAGCTTTTCGCGGACAGGCAGCTAAACAGGCGGGATAAGTGCAATGATTGCAAATTCGCTGTAAATAGAAGAAAAAACTTTTGTGTTCCGGCAATTTAATAGGGTCAGTGATATATCCCATTTTATCTTTCTTCGTTGATTTGGGCGGCGAAACATCTTCACCAATATTGGGTTTAGTCCATTCATGATCTTTCGGTAAATAGCCCAAAACACGGGATTGTCCATTTTTCGTTTTTTCTTTTTCCGCCGCCTCAAAAATGGTCATTCCATCGTACGTCCCTTCACTATTCCAGGTCATGGATTTTTTCTGCCGATCATGAGCCTTTTGCATCAGGTTGAGCAATTTCACATCCCAATATTGCGGATAGCCGCCATAGGGTTTCGTCTCCACATTATTCCACCACATGAGTTCCTGCCCCTTGGAAAATGTCCATGTACTTTTGCAGGCCATGGTGCAGGTTTGGCAGGCAATACACCGGTTGATATTGAAAACAGCAGCAAATTGTCTTTCAGGATATTTCCCATCATAGGGATAATTCATTTCCCGGTTTATTTGCCAATTATAGACTTTACTCATTTAGTTCTCCTGCCCATTTATCATATTAATATTTTTATAAACCTGATGAACAATTTTCTCAATTGATTCCTTACCCAATTGGACAAATGCCATATATAATCCACTATAAAAAGGATTCGCAAACATTGTGAGCAATTCATCTTCCATCGTCCCCATATCCCGAAATTCTTCCGACATCACCTGCACCTGATGAACAATATTTCCACCAGGTATTTCCATTGCTTTCATTTCAAAAGGATCTTCTTTATCGTAATCTTTTACCATTCGTCCCACTCGTCTCCTCCAGTTGTTGTCAGGTTTCCGGCAATATAATTTTCCATGAATTCATTTTCATTCGCTGGTGTAAAACCGGTTTTTACCACTTCCAATTTTCCTTTACCTCTCAGGCCACCTTTTTCAGCAAATGTAATTTTTACCAAGGTCTCTTTCGGAACTGTGTTAATGGCGTGGTTGTCCGCTTCGTAACCGAACAAAAATCCCATTTTCGCCTTTGCTTTATGAAATAAGCTATCCAACTGCTGCATGGGCATCTGCCAGCCATAAGTCACGGATTGATGAGATCCGTATCGATAGCTTGCCTGATATCCCGTATCTTTAGATTGTGCTCGCCCATCCGGACGCGATTCATGGGCCAAAACAGACTTTTCCGTAGACATCCATGCACCGTGTTTTATCATGATAACATGGTATGGATAGGAAGGATTGTACCGGCAACGTACCTTCAATCGCGCCACTTTATAAAAAGAATCCTTTACATCAAAATTCCGATAGGGTCGGTTTTGCGGGTCCGCATCCACATAAACATAATCACCATCTTCAATGCCTAAATCTTTTGCCGCATCAGAATTCATATACATAGTATGTTCTCCCACGCCTGGCTGACGCTTGTCTTCACGATATGGGTCACCAAATGGATTGGACCATATAAAATGCCAATCTGTTGTCGCCCAACTTGAATGGGTTGTATGGCGGGATTTTGGTGTCAAACAGTAAAAAGAGAACCCGTCTTCCCACAAAAAGTTTTTGGTCTTTTTCACTTTCTTCCAGGGCATTTTCACATTCCTGACTTGCCGTTCTTCAGCCGATGTGGCATCCAACGGAATCCCATAATCTTCGGGGCGAATGAGCGGATTGTTGGAAACAATCACATTGGGTAGATAAGGTGTTGCTTCAGGGCCTTCCCGGTGGACTATGAAATTTTCGCCATATTCAATTATTTCCGGTTCATCGTTGTATGCTTGCATCCTTCCCGTGGGTGTATAGAACGGTGTATTATCTTTAATCTGTTCGTAGAAAGGAATTCGGGGATAAGTTCGGAATAGCATGAGCGCTGATCCCGGTTCACCGTATTTTCCATCCATGATATCCTTGGTGGTATAACCCTTGGTTGTATTGCTGCCGTCCAACAATCGATCAATATAGATTTCTGTTTTCCCTTCCAGAACAAATTTCCAATAATCTTCAAATCGTTTATCTTTCAGGATTTTACCTAATTGCTTGGCCACTCTGGCCCAAATGAGTACATCATCTTTTGAATCGAACACGGGCTTTAAACCACCATTCCATATTTGCAAAAATGGATTGGAACAGGACCCGGTTAATTCATAACTCTGTTGTTCTGCCCAACTGTTGGCGGGTAAAACGATGTCTGCATATTCGCATGTGGCGGTCATTTCAATATCCTGACTGATGATCATTTCAATCCCGGGATTGGTATTCTTCACCATTTCATAATGATACTTGGCGTTGTTCAACAGGTTTACATTGTTATGCCAAATCGCTTTGGTGGGTGTGGGCATGTGCGTTTCGCCAGTGAATGATTTTTTACCAAATTTGGGCGTATCCACCAATAAAGGGAAATCCCCTACATTCCAATAGGATGGCTCTTCTCCCCGGGCATACCCCTTGATCTTTAATTCCTTTGCCTTGGCTTTTGGATTCAAATTAGGTGCAAATGGATCTTCTGCAACCCAGCCTTTAAATCCGGGGCCAACTTCTTTTGACCCTTGGAAAAGCCCTGCTTTGTAATTTCCTGCCCAAGTATGACATCCGGCGCCCCGTTTACCAATATTTCCAGTTAGAATTACCGGCAAGTAACAGGCGCGGTTGTTTTCCACAGCATGAAACCAATGATTCAGTCCTTCTCCAATATGAATCGCCGCCGGCTTGATTGTGGCCAGATCTTTGGCCAATTGTTGTATCAATTCCTTATTTGAATGGGTGATTTCCACCACCGATTCGAGATCATAATCTTTAAGGTGAATATGTTTATATGCCCAGAAAATAGTGCAAATTTCTATTTCATTTCCGTCGCTATCTTTTATGGTTCCATCCCAATCCAGAGCTGGATCAATTTTTTTCTTTTTCAGATATTCCCCGATATCTTCACGGGTGAGCGGCTGCACGGAATTGGTCGTCCTGTCAAAAATGGTAAAATCACCAATTTTCTCGTACTGCTCTTTCTTCATCCCGTGGATTTTAAAACTGGGTCCATTCTCGGATAATTGATTTTTGTAATCCGAAATGAAATCTTCCGGTTTCAACCGCTTCAGCGTATCCTTCCGAATCAATAATGGGAAATCAGAAAATTCCTTCAAGAATTTTTTATTGTGCCAATTTTTATCAATAATGATCTTGGCAACTCCAAGCAATAAAGCCGTATCTGTATTGGGACGAATGGTAAGCCAATAATCAGCCTTGGAAGACGAAGCGCCATATTCCGGCGAAATATTCACCAATTTTCCACCCCGTTCCATGATCTCCGCTGCAAAATGATTATCCGCCCGTTTGTTTTCCACTAGATTTTTTCCAATTGAAACCATCAATTTACTGTATCGCATTTCATTCATATCGACATCGGATGCCTGGAGTCCATGAACAAAGGGGAATCCGGGAGCCTGATCGCCATGCCAAGTGTAATTAGACCAATTGCGGCCTGCTTTTGCGTCCTTACTGCTAACACCACGGACATGGTGGTCAACCAAAGCCAGAGTATTGCTGAAGCGGTAAGCACCATATTTCCCAATGACGCCCAGTAGGCCCATACCGCCCCGCAATTTAACAGTGCGCGTTCCGGCACCGTCCCAATGGGTAAGCATTTCTTCAGGATAACCCTGTTTTAACAATCGCTTTTTCCCAATATCACCGCTGTAAGTTGTGGATATATTGATGAGTCCATTGGCAATGTAGTTTTCAATTTTATCCCAGGATATTTTCACCAAAGTATCCGTCCCGCGGGAATTGAATTTGTATTTGTCTCGGTTCGACTGCGTAAGGTATGGAAAGCCATCATCCGCCCATCGCTTCCAGCCTTTTCTCACCATGGGATATTTTAATCGGTAACTGCCGTAAATGCGCCGATGGAAAGTGAATCCATTGGAACATCCCCTTGGATTCCAGGCATGTGTGCATTGGTTACCATACAGATCTTTGATCTTATGGGAATCGTAATTTTGCTCCGTTCGAATCATCACGCCATTGCGTTTGAAGCCCCGCATCCTGCATTCGTGGGTACAGTTGGGGGAGCAGATGAAAGTGAATGAGTCGTCAAATTTATATTGGTTGCGGTATATCTTTTCCCAACCCCTGTTTGGATAATGGGTTAGGGGATTATCAATCCCGGGAATACCTTTCAGAAAAAACATACTACCGGGCATGGACCATAAAAGTCCGGCGCTACCTAACCCAGCTGTACCGGCCTTTAAAAAATCCCGGCGGCTAATTCCGGTTTTTGAGTTTTGTTGTTCGGGGCTGATTTTACCGTTTTTATATTGATCTTTATTCATACCTAATCCTTTAGCTCTAAATCATACCAGGTGGATACCATTTTCTGCCCATTTCGATCCCTTTCGCTACCGTTCCAGATAGCAAACCCAACGGGAATGGATTCACCTTTTTTAAAATTCACTTTTTGCTCTGAATCAGATTTGGTTTTTCGGACAAATACCACTCGCCATTTTTGCCCATCCCAAACGCCTTTACCCATTACTTTTTGAGAATTCTCAGGTAGGGGTTTTACGGTTTGAGGACCTACTGCTGTTACATTTTCGACAGGCGATGTTTTCCCTGATTCAGAATTGATATTGCCTGCATCTCTTCCGGAGAGATAAGCCATATCATTCATGAGTGTGGGGTAAGTGTTCACATTTGAATCACTGATCCGATTGGCGTAAGCCAATACAATATCGGATTCCGTTTTTTCATTGGTCCGCATTTGCCATTCTGCTTTCCAAAACCAAATGTCTGTAGGATGATCTTCAGACCCCATTCCATGAAATCCTTTGGTTCCATCAAGTGAGAATTGAATAGCCGCCCCATCCTGAAAATCCTGTACCCGATATAATTCCTGATCTTGGGACTGATCTTCCCATTCCATTTTGATGGCAATATATTTTGAATTATAAAGAGCCTGCACATTCACCACTTGGTAATTCACATTGTCACTTTGCCATAGGCGGGAGATCGGAATGGAATAGGTTTTACCACCATTCCATAAAGAAAAAGAAGCGTCCATAAATTGATCGGGTTTGACAAATCGACTTGTCTTTACGGCCGCCAGCTTTCTATCTTTTGCTTGAATCTGTAATCTATTATCTGGTTTTGTTTCCAGACTTTTTACATAATGAACCAAAGCCCAAGCCAGTTTATTCTCTTCGGATTTTGGCTTTCCTAACACTTCAGCCAGATTTCCGTAGGATGGCATTGGCGTCCCATCCATTCCACCTACAAATCGCAAGTATAAATCCCGATTTGTTCCCCTGCCCAGGTATACACCGCTGGTAAAATCTTTTGGAATAATGGGATACCCTTGGGAGTCTGTTAATTTTTTAGATGACGGCCCATCACCTTTACCGGTATTCCCATGGCACATATTGCAGCCCACTTCCATATAAATTGATTTCCCTAATTCAATGAGTTCATTCGTTACGGGTAATTCATCCGGTAAAGATATTTTTTGAACACCTGTATTATTCATTGAACTGAATTTTTTCACAACATCAACCAGAGATTTTATTTCATGTTTTTGTAAAAAATTGAAGGGCGGCATGGCCGTTCCCGGCATTCCATCGTGAATTGTAGTAAACAGATCCTGATCGGTGGGAGGGTTGCCGGCAGAAGTGGATTTTATTTTGAATACGCCATTGGTCAAGTCTCGTGGTTTTGGATAAAGTAGGTATGAATAATCTCCATATCCATTCCCCTTAACTCCATGACATGAAGCACAGTATTCCTGATATAAATTTTCGGCAGTATCTTCCTCTCCTTTAGACGTAAAAGCTTGAGAGATGAAAAGTCCCACGACTAATACGGGTATAATAAATATTAGGTAGATCAATTTTATATTCATAATTCACCCGTTTTCATTTCTACCCTTTTGGACATTGTGTAGCGGTGACTCTCAAAAAAAATAAAGGCTTTAGTTTTTTACTTTATCAACCAATTCATCTATACATTCATAAAGCTGGTCTTTGCTTTCTAATAAGAAGAGCTTCTTCTGCATTTCATCGATCCGAAATTCTTGATTAATTATAAGTTCAATATCAAAATCAATTATTTCAGGTCCACCACTGAGTGCAAAGTCACATTCACCAAGAGATGATGCAATTCCGGCGCCAAATGCATGGGGTCCGTCAGCTGTTTTGACGAGGCCAAATTCAATGGTAAACCAGAAAAACCGTTCAAACTGATGAAATTTTTCATCATCATCGATATACCTGCATGCTTTTTCACCAATCTTTTGACAAAAGTCAGCATATTTATTATCAACTAAAAAAGGGATATGCCCATAAAGATCATGGATCATATCCGGCTCAGGTGTATAACTCAAATCCCTTTTATCCCTGATGAAATTGCCAACAGGAAATAATCTTTTGGCCAACATGGGATAAAAACTTTTTCCATCTTCAAGACCCTTAACATACACCCCACTGAATCCACTTTTCTTTTCCAGCGTATCATTGATTTCCCAAAGCTCTGGAATTTTATTAGCCTGGATATCCAATGTTGCTAACCCACTATGGAATATATCCACGACCTGATCTTTTCTGGTCTTTTCATGAGTAGATAAAACAGTTTGCCATGTTTCCACTTCATCATTGGTAAAAATCCTGTCTTTCAACATCGGCATTATATCACTCCCCTTTTCATCTGATCCCTTTCAATAGAATCAAATAATGCTTGAAAATTCCCCTCTCCAAAGCCATTGTCGCCTTCACGCTGGATCAATTCGATGAAGATGGGACCAAACAGGTTTTTGGTAAAAATCTGCAGGAGGTATGTATCTTCCGCCTGACTGTCTACCAATATTTGGTGTTCCTTGATCTTTTCTTTATCTTCGCGGACCCATGGTACCCGAGTAAAAATGGTATCGTAGTATTTTTCGTGAATATCAAGGGTCTTGATATGGGTGTCTTTAAGCAAATCACAGGATCCTACTAGATCGTTGGTTAAAAAAGCCAAATGCTGGACACCTGGTCCGTTATAATCATTCAGATATTCATCGATCTGATTATTATTATTATCCCTGCCTTCGTTTATTGGAATACAGAAGGAACCGTCAGGACTGCGCAATGCATAAGATAACAGCGCTGTCTTCTGACCTCTGATATCAAAATACCGAACCTCCTCAAAACCGAATACATCCTTGTAAAAAGTTGCCCATGTATCCATTGTGCCTTGATGGACATTATTTGTTAAATGATCGATTTCTTGAAACCCTTTAGATTCAACGACTATTGGCTCATCCAAATCAACAAAGTCACTGTCCCAGAGTGAATTATTATCATCATAGTGATCAATAAAATAGATCAGACTATCGCCGATACCATAAATGGCCGGATAAACTAAATCTTTAACTGCTTCATCAGCTGGTCTGGCGCCACGTCTTATGGCTTTATCAAAGGCGAATTCTGCATCCTCAACCCGCCAGCCCATGGAACAAATTGCAGAACCATGTTTCTTGGCAAAATCCGAAGAAAAACCACTTTTTTCATAATTCAGCAAAAAGTGGATGTTATTTTGACGATAATAAATGATTTCTTTGCTGGCATGTTTCTTCAGTTTTGAAAATCCAAATGCAAAAAATAACCCGGACATTTGATCTGCTAAGCCTCCGTTCTGTTGCACATTTATTGGTGCTGCAAATTCGGTAAACTCAATACCGCGCATGTTTAAAGGATTGTTTTTACTCATGATTATCCTCCCAAAATAGTTTCGTTTTGATTATTTCGATCAACTGATACTCAGTTCCTTCTCATGAAGCCAGGCGGTATGTCTAGGCGGATGCTTGGTGCGATCCCATTCTTCCAGCATGGTCGGTGCTAATTCATTGAGCTCCGCCATTTTTTCTTTTGAGATTGGCATGTTGACTGCCAATTCAAGACGGTGGCCGCTGGGATCAAAAAAGTAGATCGATTTGAAAAGGCTATGGTCAATGGGACCCAGCACGTCTAGCCCCGCTGCCTCGACTTTGGCTTTGGCCTCAAGTAATGCTTCCATATCGGCGACTTCGAAGGCGATATGTTGCACCCATTCCGGTGTATTGGTATCACGACCCATATCGGGAGAATCGGGAAGTTCGAAAAAGGCCAGTACATTCCCCATTCCCGCGTCAAGGAAAACATGCATGTAGGGATTCGGTTCCTTGGTCGATGGAACATTGTTTTCAGCAAAAACCAACGTGAAGTCCATGCCCAATATATTTTGATAAAACTCTACAGTTTCTCTTGCGTCGCGGCAACGATAAGCCACGTGATGGATTTTCTTTATATTCATGTCGTAGTCCTCATGTTGTGTGGTAGGAAAAAGAGGATATTCCTTGCTATTTGTTATTCATGTGTCCCCACGGTATCTAATTAACATCCTGATGGAATCAACCATAAAGACTGAATATATTTTTGAATTTTTCAACTTTATTTCTTTCTAAAAAACTAATTTTTACTGATACATTAAGGACTACAACGGTTTTTGAGAGAATACAAATTATGGAGACCGGTGCTACTAGCAAGGAGGACGGACGAGTCCATAATTAAAGTATAGTAATACACCGGTCTTCCAGTTTTGAAACATTCTTTTTTTAAACTATATTTAAGATAAGTTAATCACAATATAGTATAATAGGATACTAATATCTTATTATATTTGATTAGTAAATAATTAGTTATGATCACACTTTGAAAAATATTATGAAAAGTGACAATAAAACTTGCTGTGATAGCGACTGTAAATTCTTCTTGGAACTTTTAGGCCATTAATAAGTGAACAAAAGTATGCTTAAACGCACTATTTCTATTGGATTGCTGATGTCTATGTCCTTTGTCTTGGCTGCACCTATGTTGCATATTGAATGTGACATGCCCTGCTGTCAAGTTGAAAAAATGACCTGTTGTGAAGCCAAACAGGAAAAATCACTAGAAAAGACATGTAGAATAGATATGAAAAGTTGTGATATGGGTGGTGTATTCATACCTATCATCGCTGGTCCTTTTCACCAGGATAATCTGAATATTGAGTTGAATATCCAAAATTCTGGAGAGGCCAATTCTTTCATTCCATCCTTCGAAAATAATTACAATCCAGTTCTGTTGGATCATCTGGTAGATCCACCCCCCGTATTTAATCTCCCACTCCTATTATAAATAATTTCCTTTTCTGAACCACCACGGTTGGTGGACACGTTTATTTAGAACTGAAGAAAGGAATATATTTTGCGCATAATTAAATCTTTTATTGTAATACTTGGTCTGGCAGGAATCGCTTTCGGGCAATCGGTTGAGATCAACGGTGAAAAAGTTGAAGTTGGTCAGGAAGACTTGGTCTTTGAGATCAAAGGCCTTGTGTGTTCTTTTTGTGCCCACGGGTTACAAAAAGGCATGTCCAAACTCAAATTCGTTGATAAAAAGAAATATACCAAAGGGGTATATACAGATATTACCCATCAATTTGTGAAAGTAGGGTTAAAAAAGGATAAGATACCCAACATTGATAAAGCTCTGGTTGCGATCCAGAATGCAGGATACGAGGTACTGAAATCCTACGTGAATCCAACTGGGAAAGCATTGAAAGTGAAAGAATACGAAAAGGTATCCAAATGAAAGACCGGGCCTTAAGTGTCTTCACATTATTTACTTCCTCAGGCACCTTGCTTTGCTGTGTGCTTCCTGCCGTGGTAGCCACCATTGCAGGGGGTGCCGCGGTTAGCTCTATGCTATCAGCATTTCCTTTTCTGATTCCCTTATCCATGCATAAAGAATGGATATTTGGGATCGCTACTATTCTAATTGCTATTAATGGTTATATGGTCTTCAAGCCTAACCAAGAGGTGGCATGTGATATTGAAGCAGGGAAGGATGGATGCGATATCACCGGTCGATTCAATAAGCGTATGTTTTACCTATCCGCTTCGGTATTGGCCATCGGTGCATTCTTTGCATATGCATTGGTTCCGATTCTGGTATACTTCGATTTATAAAGGTGGAAATATGAAAAGAAGTATGATAATCCTCCTTTTAATGGGGGTCGCATGGCCACACCAGCCCGTCATGGATATGGCTCCACGTTGGGCCGGTGGCTGGGGATTCCAGTTTCGATATGAAACATTGGGATCCAATAGCAATGCTGGTTTGAGCCATTATCGAAAAACCACATGGTTTGAAGGCGTGTACACGTGGAAACGATCCATCCGTGCCACCTTTAAATTGCCTTACCATCAAATTGAAAGTAAATATCAGCTTATCGATTGGGGGAATCCCATCGAAAAAGGCAGTGGACTAGGAGATCTGATTTTAGCCCTGCCGCTGAAAAAATACTTTAATTTGAAACGGTCCACTGGCAATTTTGGACTTACACCTCAAATCCGTCTGAAAACCGGTGACGAATCAAATGTCATCAAGAGCAAAAGCGGCTATGGATTAAGCCTTTCGTACAGTGCTGAATCATTTTCATTCTATCAACTGTATGATATCTTTGGTTGGATTTATAGTGAAAAGGACCCGCTCCTTGGTTTGGACATCAACCTAGGCATCCATCCATACCATGATAATGCCACCAATACAGGTCTTTTCGCTATTTGGGATTTTACCGCCCGCTGGCAGGAGTCTTCTGTCACCATTCAAACCGGTCCGGTATTTATGACATACCGCCAGAATATTATGGTGCGGGCAGAAGTTAAGTTTCCGGTAATAGACTACGGGAAAAGATCCCAATTATCAAAAAAATTATTTATGAATGTGGGAATCGGGTTTGTGTTTTGACCGGAAAACAAAACAGCATCGTTGTGGTTTCTTTCAGTATCCGTAAATCATTTCATAAATAATGAAAATTACGAAACGGCAAGCTCCGCCCATTAGCGGGGATTTTTGTTTGTGGGATAATGGGTAGATTTGGATATGGTTAGGTATTTCACACCACTACTATTGTTTATTGGGTTGGTTTTTTGGAGTTGTGAAGATAATGGTGAATGTATAGATGAATCGAAAATATCCAATGATTCTTGTTATGAAATCTATGCTCCAGTTTGTGGCTGTGATGGACAAACTTATTCAAATGATTGCTATGCTGAAAATGCAGGTATCACAGAATGGACTGAAGGCGAGTGTGAATAAAAAACCAGAATTACATCAAGCCCCGCCCAAGTATCGGGGTTTTTTGTTTCTAGACATTTAGGACTGGTGGTACCTACATTTATTCTCTTTTCTAATGATAGTTATATTGAAGAAACGGTGTCTTCAGTAATATCAGTTAATTAATGTAAAATGGGTAAAAAGAATACAATATTGATTCCTCTGGGTAAATTGAAGAGAGTATTACTTATAGCATTGTTGATTGGGTTTGCCTGTGAGGATAAGGAACAGGATACAATCCCCCCAGATACTACTCCACCGACAGTTTCTATTCAGTCACCAATAACCAATAATCCGATTTTTGAGATTGTAACTATTGTTGTTGAAACAAATGATAATGTTGGTATCAGTAAAGTTGAGTTTTATGTAGATGATTCTCTTGTATCTACAGATACAGAATCACCGTATGAATATGATTGGAATACAACTGAATATGAAGATGGTTCTGAACATATCGTTAAAGTTATCTCTTATGATAATTCTGATAATTCTACAACATCACAACCGATTGTATATGTAATTGATAATTCAACATCTCGTCCCACCCCATCAGGATTATATCCAATCACATATAATGATGGTTTTCAAATAAGTTGGTCACAGAACAATGATGATGACTTTGGGTTTTACAAACTCTATGAATCACTTTCAGAAGATATGAGTAATCAAACTTTAGTTTATGAAACAACTGAAAGAGTAGACACCAATTATGTTGTAACGGGAGTTAGTGAAAATGAAATACGGTATTACCAATTAGTAGTTGGAGATGTATGGGGGTTACACACAGAGAGTGAAGTAGTTTCATTTGGATATGTTATTGATATTGATGGTAATATATATAAAATAGTACAAATTGGTAACCAAATATGGATGGCAGAGAATTTGAAGGTGACTCACTACAATGACGGAAGTGAAATACCCACGGGGTACAGTAATTCTGAGTGGGCTGACTTAGACGGAACGGAAACAGGAGCCTATGCAGTTTACAATGATGACCCATCTAATACAGATGTTTATGGAAATCTTTACAACTGGTATGTAGTGGAAGATGAGAGAGGCGTATGTCCTGCAGGCTGGAATGTACCAACAGATGATGAGATTAAAGAATTAGAGATGTATCTTGGTATGAGTCAGGTAGAAGCAGATGACGCAGACTGGAGAGGTACGAACGAAGGCAGTAAACTTGCAGGTATGGCAGATTTATGGAATGATGGAAACTTAGTGAACAATCCAGAATTTGGTACAAGTGGTTTTAACCTCCTTCCTGGTGGTTACCGCAACGGCAATGGTAATTACTACGGTATGGGCTACAATGGCTACTTTTGGTCTTCTACAGAGGGCAATGATTACCTTGCGTGGTACCGGTTACTGGATTACGTTAACTCTGAAGTCAGCCGGTACCTCAACAATAAGAGGGGCGGGTTCTCTGTCCGTTGTATAAGGGATTAGACTATTTGACTATTTATTCCGACGAAGGAGGAATCGGAAATTATTTTGGTTAGGATGTAATATATGTATCTAGTCCTAAATGTGGGATGCCACTAATGACTACGGCAAACCAGTTAGTGCTGGGATCTATCTATATCAGATACATGCTGGTGAATACATGCAGACTAAAAAAATGGTGCTGTTGAAATAATGAATGGTAGCTATCTCTAGGAGGGTGTAATGAAGGTTATATTGAGTCTCTTAATTACTATTAGCTTCTTGTTGTCTCAATCTGATAAAATGTATATTGGCGAGATTCAGACCACTGTTGGCAAGAAAGTAAAAACAGTTGAGAAACTTCCATTTAGCAATACTTACATCATATATGGAAAGTTTAATGGTGTAGATTGGAAAACAGGCGCAATCAATTTCGTTGGCAATGATGGGAGATTATACTCTGATCCATTAAATGTTCAGGCTATCACAAACAGCAAGAATCAAGACCATATAACACATGACGTATTGATTTTATTACAAAGTAAAAAACAAGAGACTGCTCTTGCAAATATAAAAGCACAATGCGAACAAAACAGTACGGTCAAAGTAATGATTTTACCTTTTAGAGATGACTTTTATGGATTAACCGAGGATGTGGAGAATATTATGTCTGCGGAAGGTTGTTATAATGTTATTCCTAATGAAAAAGGGTTGGAATATATCTTTAACAATAATTTAGTATTAGAGAACTTGAACGATTTCACATTGAAAAATATTGGAAAGTCATTTGATGTAGATTATATCATTTATGGTTATCAACAGTAATTTTAGGAATTATTATTACATTGATTGTGAGGAAGTATATGTTCTATAGAAACATCTTGGAGTAAAACATCTAAATTATTAGGATTTGTGAAACAAAAAGCGCTTACTTCATTTTGTAGAGCTAAAAGCATTTTTTTATTTGCCTCTTTTGCATTGCTGGCATCAATTAATTGGCAAGCGCTCCAAGTATTTTCTTTGGTAAGTGGCTGATTTTGTTCTACATTATCTGCATGATAAAAAGTTAGGGTGCCATCCTCTGCAATAAGGGAGTTATACTCTTTTCCTTTTAAGTCGGTTAGGATTTTTTCTTTCCAATCAGAAGCACTTAATTCTGAAAACTCTTCAAATAAATTACTCATCTTCTTTTTTT
>ERZ651768.1860-NODE-1860-length-15114-cov-3.232493_pt1 | contig 15114 bp, 17 predicted proteins | sample MGYA00514754_ERZ651768 | MGnify/ENA metagenome assembly ERZ651768
AACTGTATGAAGTCATTATTCATGAAGAAGAAGATGAAAGAGTACAGTTTTGTTCTTATTGTGGAGAATTAATAGAGTTACAAGAAGAAGAAGACGATGATAATTGGGATACATGATTTACATGTGGGAATTGATTATTCATTAACAAGCCCAGCAATAACACAATGTCGTGGTGAATGGAAGTATGAAAATATTAAACACTACTGTTTAGCAAAAACTAGTAGACAACTTGAAAGATGGGGTCCCTTACATAATATTGAAATCACAGAATATCCTAAATATAAGACAGAGATGGAAAGATATCTAGGATTATCTTCTTGGGTAGAAAATTGTATTGTAAAATATGATATAAGACCCGAAACAGTTTTTATTGAAAATTATGCATATGCCGCAAATGGACAACGAGTTTTACAAATTGCGGAAAATATGGCAATTTTAAAAAATACTTTATACAACTGTAATTTAAGGTATGAAATGATACCTCCTACAGTAATCAAAAAATACGCATCCGATAAGGGAAACGCAAATAAAGAATTAATGTATGAATCTTTTGTGTCTGACACACAGAGAAAACTCGCAGAAGAATTTCAAATAAAATGTGATAAAAATCCCATTTCAGATATAGTAGACTCTTATTGGATTTGCAAATACGGATACGACAATGGCAACAATACCTGAAGAATATGCTAATTTTGACTTCGGTTTTTCCGCAGTAGATGATGAAGAATATAAAGCAAAAACCACAGAAGTAGAAAAGAAAATAGTTGAAGTTGAAGCAAAATCAAAAGATTTTTCAGCAAATATGGGTTTAAATAAATTCATTTGATAAAATATTAAAAGCATCGCTTACTAAAGCTACGCCCTTGGTGTTTGTTGAGTTAAAATCACCTTGAACATATAGCGGATTATCCGTAGCCAAAGTCGTCTCGTCTAATAGTTCTGGGATAGACCGAAATCTGTCAATACGGACCAACCTTATAGCCTGCAAACTCCCGGCCTGATTGGTAAAACTTGAGTCAGGGGAGCGCGAGGTATATATCAAGATTCCGTCGCCGCCAAGACTCAAACCCAGACCGGCTAGATAGGCGGCATACCAACGTTGCAACGCATTGATGTCTATGTCTGTAGTATCTACGCTTCTATCATCTTCCCGGCAGTCTTCAAAAGCATTCCGGGTCTCCTGAATTATTGGAAAAGGTAGACCGGGGATAGAGTTTCCAGAAGTTGTTCGGCCAGCCTGAATAAGGTTGGTTACATTGGTCAGAGTTGGGCGCGAAACACTCACCTCAATATTCCCAGGCCCTAATCCACCAGTCCCGGTAATTATGATGCTGTCGATCTTATTTGTTTCAGGGTTTTTAGCTCGCCCCTCATAGAATCCCCCTCTTTCTATAAGGCTTATGGAAGGTGTTACAAACTGCGGCTCATTTACCAGCACATAATCATTAAACCTGGATTCTTGCTCAGATTCATTGCTTTTGTCTATTACCGGGGGGAGCGCATCTATAGGTGAAAATGTAGTTCCCTCATTGGACGTTTTTATAAAAACCGTATTATCAAAAGTTCTTCCGGAATGTTTAAATCTAGTGGTTATTTTTCCTGAGGCCGATATTAAGTGCGGTGACAGGTTACCTTGGTCGTCATAATTCCTTAAATTAATAGTAGAAAATCCCCCACGTCCATCTCCCGAAGAACCTATATAGATGTTCCCATTGGAGTGAATACGTCCCCATATATTCATTTCCGGCCCTGGAAACAGTTCCAAGTCTGCGCCGCCTCCAGTTTGGCCGTAAAACAAGAAATACTGTACTAGAGGCGTTTCTAAAATTCTTATCCGCTCTTTAAGGAATTCCTTCGAAGAATCTTTAAGCGAGGTTGCCGTTGCTTCAATATCATAGGTATGTGCGTAGTGGAAAATAAAACTACTCCCAACTGCACTCTGGTAGAGAAATTTTTTCAACGGGTTTGTCACTTTATATTTAACTCTATAGTCCCTATAATTTTCTACCGTGATAAACCCATCGGCATCGGCATTAGGGTCATCTAGCGACTCTGTATAAGGAATCAAGTCTTCAAACTTTTCAACTATTGCATTAACAGCAAGATCTAATCCAACTTCAGCGGAATAAAAAGCTCTTTGGCCTTTCCTGTATGACTCAGAAGTTAGGAGTTCTAAATTAGTCATTTGCATTGCTGCAACTGCCAATGCTGACATAGTCGCTAAAATAAACAAATAGACTATCAAGGCAACACCTCTTTCATCTCCTAAGCGGCTTTGTTCATGTGACACCAATTGCTGAAATTTAATCATTCTATAAAATGCCTCTTATGGATAAGGGAGCCCATTTCCATACTTTTTGTATTTCCTCTTTTATCAACCCATTCCATTCTAACTATTACCTCCAGTAAATTGATTTGATCAGGGTCAGAAAAGGATCTGTTGCTTTCCTGAGGGTAGGTCTGTAGAGTCAATGTTCTAGTCATTTGTGGCAATTCTTTCCCCTTATCAAGAACCTCAGATAGTGAATACTTCTTATTATTCACTTGGTTCATACTTTGAGCAACCAAATAGTCTGTCACAAGATAATTGAAACCATATTTCCCACCAGAAGGTTCATTCGTTGAAATTCGCTTAATTTCTTCGATTTTATTTTTAATAAGAAGAGTGGCTTGAGTTACTTCTCTGGATTTACTTTGGTGATACATTATTGAGTTGACAACTGTTATCAGTCCCAAGATTCCCAAGGCGAGAATCGTCATGCTTACCAAAACCTCTATAAGAGTAAAACCGGCTTGATCAGTTTTGCACTTTAATATTGAGTTTAAGAATTTATGGTTTTCAACTTTCATCCTCAACTCCAGGGACTTGGTCGTCCATTCAAATCATACTTTAAAAGTTCAACGGAACCCGTGATTCTTGATAAATATATAGATCGCATTCGATCGTTGGTATACCCAATCTTATTCCTGTGTATCAGAAAGATCGAGCCACCCTTATCAGTCTGTCCACGTGAGTTAAAGGTAACCTTATTCCCCCCACCCAAGAAAATAGGCGAAGTAACGGTATTCCCATCTACATCAAAAAGGCCAAGGTTAAATCCAAACTCAATATTATTTTCCAAGTTGACTGCCTTGACAGTTTCTTTTGAGTCTTCTATTCCATTGCTATTAGTGTCATCATGGACTTTATAAATATTTTTAACGATGTCAAAAGTAACCAAAACATTGTTATTATTTTGGATAGAAGTGGCCCGAGCGAGTTTCATATCAAAATAAACTTTTTGTGCCTGCCCGTTGATTTCGTGTTCTTCCTTCCACTTTGAGAGGTTTGGCATTGCGATGACCAGCAATATTGCAGTGATTGCCATTACCATCATAAGTTCCAGTAACGTAAACCCTCTCATAGATTTAAAGCGACACATTTCTGCCCATAATTAACCTAAAGTTTTATATTGTTATTTTAGCCATGAATTTATTCACATAAATGTGATCTCAAAAAATAACCTACTGCAAAAATCAGATAGCTAGAGTATGATCTTCCCGTTATTAGTGGACAGTTAATTAAGCCGCATTCTTTTTCTCGAAGTCTTCTGGGCTGAGGTAGCCAAGATAGGAATGGCGGCGTTGCCGATTGTAAAACCCTTCGATATATTCAAAAATAGCCGTCTTGGCTTCCTGACGGGTATTGCAAGTTTTTCCGTGAATCAACTCCACCTTTAATGTGTGGAAAAAACTTTCCGCTACAGCATTATCCCAGCAATCTCCCTTTCGGCTCATACTACACTGGATTCCGTTGGTTTTCAGCAATGCTTGAAACTCATTGCTGGCGTACTGAACCCCTCGATCCGAATGATGAATCAGTCCCGACTCAAAATATCCATTCTTGATCGCCATATTTAAAGCATCTATTACCAGTTGCCGAGTAATCCACCGGCCCATGGACCAGCCAATGACCTTTCGGTGGAACAAATCCAATGTTACCGCCAGATATAACCAACCCTCCAAAGTCGGGATATACGTAATATCAGACACCCAGCACTGACCTGGCCTGAAAACATTAAATCTCCGTTGCAACAGATTCTCAGCGATTGGATAAGAATGAACGGAGTTTGTCGTCACCTTAAACTTTCGTTTGTGTTTGGAAACGATTCCATGTTGGCGCATTAGGCGAGCCACCCGGTATCTACTACAGGCATGACCGCTTTCATTCAACTCTGCATGGATTCGAGGACTGCCATAGGTCGTGCGACTCCTCTTATGAACAGCTTTGATCTCCATCAGTAACTGTCGGTTCTTTTGGCTACGTGGGCTTTCGGGACGTTTCAGCCAGGCATAGAACCCACTACTACCCACTCCCAGAGTCTGACACATCAAATCTACTGGAAATGCTCCTCGGTGATCCCGTATAAAAACGTACTTCATTGCGGTTCCTCCGAGAAGATGGCCACTGCTTTTTTTAATATGTCACGCTCCATACGAAGACGTCTATTCTCTCGTCTCAACTGGCGTAACTCCTCATCCTCAGGGCTCAAACGACCTTTGCCAGGAAAAGGATCGGCTTTCCCTTCCTCAGACTTCTTTTCCCAACGATGTAATAAACTCTGGGCAGTTCCAAGCTCACGAGCCACCTCAGAAATGGGTCTACCTTCCTCGACTATTAAACGAACTGCTTCAATTTTAAACTCTTTTGTATATTGCCTGCGGTTCTTTCCCATATAGAACACCTCCAAAAATGATTATATTCATCACTTTCTTTGTGTCCACTTTTACTAAGCAAGATCACTTTGTGACCAAATTCCGCTGGAAAAATTATATGTTAGGCGGTAATTTGGGCCACCATGTGTCCTTTACCTTTCCCCCATTGATTCGTATAGTTTTCTATATCTTTTTCAAAATACCCAGCCATTCCTTGTCTTTTCTCTGCTCTGAAGACAAGGATGTTTTATCAAGTTCCTGTATTTCAAAATTTTCTGAAAAATGCGTTTCAATATTTTCACGAGTGGTATTGTAGGGAGGGCCTCCCTGCTTATCCGTGTGATAAAACAACCCCACCAGCATTCCACCCGGCTTCAATATTCGCGAAACATTCAAAACATAATCTCGTCTTTGCCAGGGAGAAATGGCGCAAAAAAATGTCTGCTCTAACACCAGGTCATAAACACCGTCGTGGGAATGATCCAGGCTGAAAAAATCCTGATGCAAAACCCGGCCCTTAAGGTTTCGCTCCTTCAGTGCATTTCCCAAATAAGTGACGGCTCCTTCAGAAAAATCGATTCCTGTAACCTCAAATCCATTTTCAGAAAGAAAGATCACTTCGTGCCCTCTTCCACATCCTGGAACCAGCACTTTGCCCAAAGGAAGTTTCCCCTTTTCCCATAACTCAACAAAAGGAGGAGCCACTTGGCCCAGGTCCCAACCCAGATCATTTGAATCATAGTGGTCTTGCCAATCTTCCCGGCTGTATTCTTTTGAATCCTGTTCCATAAAAACTCGAAATGGTGAGAATCCCTATTTATTACTTAATAGAGGAAAAAAGTGTTATTACAAACTAAAATATTCAACCAGATTCTGAATAGCCGCTCTACCCATCGCTTCAACTGCTTCCCGGGAGTTTCCTCCAATATGCGGAGTAACCATCAAATTAGGAAGCTGGAGAAATTCAGTTTCTACTGGGGGTTCCTCCCAAAACACATCCAATCCCGCGCCCGCAATTTCTCCCGAAACCAAAGCCTGATGGAGGTCCCCCTGATGAACCACCCGACCTCTGCTGGTATTAACAAGAAACGCCGAAGGTTTCATTTTTGCCAGCACCGATTTATCGATAAGGTTTTCCGTGTTTTCAGTCAACGGCACATGAAGAGTGATGATGTCTGCCTCTTCAATGATTTCATCAAATCCCGTCTCAACAGCGCCGAATTCGCGGCAAAACCCGCTACGATCTGCAATATCCCGTACCCAGATCTTGCATTGAAACGGCTGTAACAGCCGGACCAGTTCCTGCCCCACATTGCCGCAACCAATGATCCCTATGGATTTTCCGGTGAGCTCCTGCCCTCCTTCGCGACGCCAACTTCCACTCTTTAATTCTTCCGATCCGGAAGACATATTATGGCAGAGTCCTATCATAAACCCCAGGGCCAGTTCGGCAACAGACCTCCTGTTGGTGCCAGAGGTCACTCTGAGCTCGATCCTGGCGCGGCTCAACGCCTCCGGGTCCAGGTTGTCCAGCCCGACTCCATATTTTGAAATCATTCTCAATTTAGGCAGAGAACGGATCAGTTCGGTATTGATGGGATCCCTTCCTATCAAAGCGGCATCCGCATCCGTCAGGAAATCGACCAGGTCGGGACCTGAAAGGTATCTGTCTTTTTCGTTGAAGACAGCATTAGGAAAGTGACCTAATAGTTCGGTTTTTAGTGATTGTGATTTGCAAAAGGCGGGAGGGGTGACCGCAACTCTTGGAGTCCATTCATCCATTATTCAGCCAAAAATCTGATTAACAATAGAAGCGCCGGCGGTATAGGTGCCTAGCATGGAACCGAAACTGGATAAAAAGAAAACCAGAAACAGCCGGGCAACACGGTTTTTCCACCACATGGAATAGATGGCAATATCTTCGCGCAGAGTTTCGAAATCGCTCACTTTGGGTTTACGCATATACGATTCCACCAAACCCACGACCATTCCCGCTCCAATAGTGGGATTAAGCGATGTCAAAGGGGCGGCGAAAAAACTGGTGATGATAGAGACGGGATGCCCCAGGGCGATCAGGGTCCCCAACGCGCAGAAACCCCCGTTAAATAAAACCCAGGTCAGCACCAACTGCTCTCCCAATTCGGGAGACTGACGGAAACCGACTCCAAACATCGCCAGGATAAATACGCAGATGCCCCAACCTATAAAATAGCCGACTCGGCTGGGAGGCGGTTTTTTATTCAGCTTTTCCAGATGGTCCGCATCAGGGGGAGACTCCATTGCCGGGAGCATGCCTATCAAATGTCCGGCACCGACCAATGCCAGGATTTTTTTAGGGGATTCCGGTGCCTGCGCTATTTGCGCCAAACGGCCCACCATATACTCATCCCGCTCATCAATCAGAACCCTCTTGATCTCCGGCAACTCCTCGCCAAATTCGCTCACCACCGAATGCAATAAATCCCCCCGCTTGAGGTCTTCAATCTGTTCTTCACTGATCTCTTCCCCGACAAACACACCCGCTATCAGTCCCCCGACAATTTTAAGTTTTTGCAAGAACGACACCTCTGTGACCAACCGATGAAGGGTGGTCGATATATCCCGGTCAATGACTTCCAGCCGGATATTTTTCTCACGCGCCAGCTCAACGGCTCGAATCATTTCCCGACCTGCCTCGACTCCAATCCGATCGGCCAGGCGCTTTTGATAGGCGGTCAAAGCAAGGTTGATCAGCAGGAGTCCGGCTTTCTTTTTGCGGAATACCTGGTAAATATCAAGATTTTTCCACCAAGACCGGTTGGTGAGGTTTTCCAGGCGCGGAGGACACAATTCCACCGCGACACAGTCGTAGTCTCCGTTCTGGATATGTTCCTCGACCATTTCCACGCTCAACTGAGAGACATGGGCCGTTCCGACCAAGGTCACTTCCGTGTCACCGAGATGAACGGTTTTAACAATATCGTCTTGCTTTTCCACAATATCCTTTCCTGGACAGCATCTTCTGTCTAGAATTTTCAATGCTAAAACGTACCCGCTCAAACGAGCGGTAAAAAATTAATTGAGTTAAAATAAGGAGGACTGCATCGATCGACAGGATCACCCTTGGAACCATGAGTTCCATAATTTAACATAAACCCTGTGACTTTAGTATTGAATCGTTACCCATCTATTCCATGCAACCTTTTAAACTTCACGCCGACTATGAACCTGCGGGAGACCAGCCCCAGGCCATAGAAAAACTGGTACAGGGCCTGGCTTCCAGCCCAAGTTCCCAGACTCTGCTCGGGGTAACGGGATCCGGAAAAACTTATACTATTGCCAACGTCATAGAACGGGTGCAAAAACCGACCTTGGTGCTCGCTCATAATAAAACCCTTGCGGCCCAGCTTTACAATGAGTTCAAGACTTTTTTCCCGAATAACGCAGTAGGATATTTTGTCAGCTATTACGATTATTACCAGCCCGAGGCCTATCTGGCCCAAACCGATACCTATATTGAAAAAGACGCCTCCATCAACGACGAGATCGATAAAATGCGGCACTCGGCCACCCATGCCCTGTTCGAACGCCGGGATGTCATTATTGTCGCTAGTGTTTCCTGCATTTATGGCTTGGGCTCGCCGGAGGCTTACCACGGCATGCTCCTTTTTTTGGAAAGGGGCACAGCCCTGGAAAGAGATCAAGCTCTACAGAAACTAGTGGAAATTCAATATAAAAGAAACGATGTGGATTTTCAACGCGGCACCTTCCGGGTCCGGGGAGACGTTCTGGAAATTCTGCCTGTTTATGAAAGAAATGAAGCCCTTCGGATCGAATTCTTCGGCGATCAAATAGACAGGATTTCCGCTTTTGATCCCCTCACCCGCCAGCCGATTCGGGAGCTGGACCGCATTGCCATTTATCCTGCCAGCCATTATGTGACACCGAAGGAACCCTTGGTAAGGGCCATGGAAAATATCAGGAAGGAACTGATTGAACGGGTTGCCTATTTTGAAAGTCAGAATCTCCTTGTCGAAGCGCAGAGAATTGACCAGAGAACCTTGTTTGACCTGGAGATGATCAAGGAGGTCGGTTACTGCCAGGGCATTGAAAACTATTCGCGTCATCTCATGGCCCGGCCTCCAGGCGAGCCGCCGCCAACTTTGCTGGATTATTTCCCAAAAGATTCGCTTTTTATTATTGATGAGAGCCACGTTACCCTGCCGCAATTGCATGGTATGTACAAGGGAGACCGTTCCCGCAAAGAGAGCTTGGTCCGATACGGTTTTCGTCTGACCTCGGCATTTGACAATCGTCCTCTGACGTTTGAGGAATTTGGGCAACACACCCACGATATCATTTACGTTTCCGCCACCCCCGGTTCTTATGAATTGGAAAAATCTGAATATCAGGTGGTGGAACTGATCGCGAGACCAACGGGATTGGTGGACCCGGAGATTGAGATTAAACCCGTGACCAATCAGGTGGACGATTTATACAACCAAATCCGTTCCCGGGCAGAAAAAAATCAGCGCTGTTTGATCACGACGCTGACTAAAAGGTTTTCTGAAGATCTGTCGGAGCATTTTTCCGAACTGGGGCTGAAGGTCAAATACCTTCATTCCGACATCGTAACTCTGGAGCGAACCCAGATCATCCGCGAACTCCGGCTAGGCGAATTCGACGCTTTAATAGGTATAAATTTACTGCGGGAGGGACTTGATATTCCAGAGGTTTCTTTGGTGGCCATTCTCGATGCGGATAAAGAAGGTTTCCTGAGGTCCACCACGTCTCTGATTCAAACCTCAGGAAGGGCCGCAAGGAACATTTCAGGAAAAGTTATCTTTTATGCCGATACGGTAACCAAATCCATGAAAGCCGCCATCGATGAAATGACCCGCAGAAGGGAAATCCAGCTTGCTTACAACCAAGAAAACCAGATAACCCCCAGCTCAATACAAAAAGCCATTGCAGACTCCATGGAATATGCAGAAACTTCAGGACTCGCTTATGCGGTAATGGAAGAAGAGGCGGAATATGAATCGGGTAAACCGGTTCTGGAATTAATTGTGGAACTGGAGAAGAAGATGCTCTCTGTTGCCAAAGATTTGGAATTTGAAAAAGCCGCCGAACTCAGGAATCGAATCAAACGCCTGCGAGAAAAAGACCTGGAAATAAAATTATAAAATATTATCGTGCGCTTTCCCTGCGTTCCATTGACCTTTGGGTAATGAATTTGGAGATCCCCTCTTCGGTCTCAGGAAGAAGATTCTTCCATTTAACTCCTGTTACATAGGGAGAGGATTCACTTTTTGGGTTTTTCCTTAAATTTTGTACTTCCGCCTTTTGCAATTTAATGCTACCGCCAGTAGGAAGCTCCACAGATACATGTAAAAGTTTTCGTTTAGTGGCCTCCTTGGTATGACTGATTAAGGCCCCGCCGGAACTGATGTCACGAAGAATCCCGAAATCTTCAAACTTCCTATCGCCTTCTTCACTGAAAAACGTAACGGGAATATTGGTTTTAAACCGTTCAAATTTTCGCAAATTATGCAGATCAAATGTGCGGGGATATTCAATGATTAAAAGCGCATTCGGCTGAGCCAGGGCTAAACTGGTCGAAGACTTGAAGTTAAACAAACAGGCCGTCTTTGATGAAATAGATTTGCACTCCGGTTTGAGGAGCAACTCGGCAGCTTTCTCCCCCCACCTTGGGCAAATCGGTGATCACATATTGCCCCTTCAGCCACCCCCTGACAGAAACGGAAAAGTTCTCACCGCGAATGTTAGCGGTCACTTTCTGCCCCATTACAAATGGGATCTCACTGGATTTGATGGCCATTGAATTCAATAACCCCTAATGAATCATAAAAAGTCAGAATTAGGGCGACTACACTTTATTATATTGGCAAAAAAGTAAACTACTCAACCTTAAGCCGATATTCAAGGAAAAAAACACGGTTCCCGAATACAAACTGACTGTAAGAATCCCTCAATGTTTATAACGTTTGAGCAGAAGACGGGGGCGGATAAAGCTTAAAGTATTTCTTGAAAATTTTGCCGGCTATAGGTCCTGCGGTAGTCCCACCATGACCGCCATGCTCAACGATAATAGCCACAGCGATTACAGGTTTTTCATAGGGCGCAAAAGCCACAAACCAAGCGTGATCCCGGTACTTGACAGGTATGACCTCACCCTTCTCCAATTCCTCATCGGATTTCATCCGCACCACCTGGGCGGTCCCGGTTTTTCCCGAAACAATAATATTTTTCAAGCGGGATTTTTTTCCTGTTCCCCGCACGCCGTTCACCACATCGCGCAGGGCCTTTCTAACCTGTTCCAAATGATCGAGGTCCACCCCAATTTGACCGACTATTTCCGGGAAAAATTCTTTCCGAATTTGTCCCTCGGGTCCTTCAATACGCTTTACCAGATAGGGCTTGAGCAGTATGCCTCCATTAGCCACGGCGGCCATCAAAATTAGCTGCTGTATTGGGGTCACCAGGTTAAAGCCTTGGCCAATAGATGCGGATATAGTTTCACCCAATTGCCAGGGCTCTTTCTTGTTCAACAATTTCCACTGGGTGGTAGGAACCAACCCCTTTTTCTCCCGGCTCAAACCCAGGCGGGTGGACCTGCCAAGCCCAAAACGTTTTGCGTATTTCGCAATCGTATCAATGCCTAACCGATGTCCAATAGTATAAAAATAAACATCGCAGGACTGCACCAGAGCATCATGCAAATTCATGGAACCATGCCCGGATTTTTTCCAGCACCGATACCGCCCACTGCCCAACCTGAAATGCCCGGGACAAAAAACGGATGTATCCGGCTTAATCACTCCTTCTTCAAGACCTGCGAGTGCTGTCACGATCTTGTAGGTAGAACCGGGGGGATATTGGCCATGGATAGACCTGTTCTGTAGCGGGTGCCACTCGTCAGTCACCAGAGCCTTCCAGTTCTGGGGAGAAATTCCCGCCGCAAACTTATTGGGATCAAATGAGGGTTTACTGGTGATAGCAATGATCTCTCCCGTCTGCACCTTCATTACCACTACAGAACCATTCATATTCTGTTCTGCAGTTCCGGTCATTAATTTTTCCACTTCCTCTTGTATCTTTACATCCAGGGTAAGAATCAGATTGTTCCCGCTTTCTGGAGATATTTTTCGTAATGTTTTAAGCTCCCTGCCGGAAACATCCACCTCGACTTCCTTGTAGCCTTTGTCGCCACGCAAAAGAGATTCATAAATACTTTCCAGGCCGTTTTTACCAACAAAGTCCCCTTGCCTATAAGTTGAGCCTTTAAAACTTTCCAACCTTGCCTTGGAGATTTCACCTAGATAGCCCAGCGTGTGTGATGCTAAATTATTGAACACATAATTTCTTAAAGGCTCGGCCCTGATGCGTATTCCGGGAAGACTCATATTATTCTCTTCTACAAAAGCCACTTCTTCCCGAGAGATGTCCCCCTTTATTAATACTTCCTTGAAGGATTTAGTCTGGGCCATTTTCTTTTTCAATTTTTTCCGATCCAAGGAAATTCTTTGGGAAAGTTTGTTCAGAGAAGAATCCAGATCCTGGGCATCTTCAGGAGTTAAATACAAATTGAAAGCGGGACGAGTGCTGACTAAAGTCTCACCGTTCCTATCCTTGATCATTCCCCGGTTTGCAGGCAGGATCACTATTTGAACCCGGTTGTTCTCTGAGAGTCCTGTCAGGTATTGCCACTTTAAAATCTGCAAATACCAGATACGCATCCACAAGCATAGGAAAGAAACCACAACAAGGATGGCGAAAACCCGTATCTTCTTTTTAATCGCGTCACTGGTTTCCGTGCCGTAACGAAACAGGATCATTCAATTATCCCCTTATAAGGATTGGGTTTAATCGATTTTAACCTGTCGTTAATTTTATCTAATACCATAAACATAAAGGGACCTATCAATGCATTATAAATACTGTAAACGGGCAACGACTGATACAAAAAGCTGGAAGCGACCTCCCCTTTCAGGATAGTTCCCATGGAGAAATAAAATACAAGACCATCAAAAATCGAGGAAAGAACGAGAAATATCCCTATGGGAATCATGCCTCCAACATAAAACTTATCCTTAAGGGTGAAAAAAAAATAACCAATCAGGCTTTTCGAGAGCGTGTTCACTCCCAGCAGTCCTCCTGAAAGGCTGTCCTGGATAAGTCCCATGGCAATCCCGGCTCCGATCCCGCCTGCCCGGGAATATCGGACTGCGCAATATACCACCCAAATCAGGGCTAGATCCGGGGTAACACCACCAAAGGAAAAAAGTTCCAGCCAAGTGGTCTGGGCGGAAAGCAAAAATACCACAATGAGTGCCTGCGCAAAATAATACATAAACAAACCTAAGACAGAAGAACTAGAACCTCTTCCAGGCGCGACAAATCTGAATTGGGAACCAAAGTAATATCCTGAAACAGGCCCTGTTTCTTCCTGGAAACCTGTGAGACTTTTCCAATGATCAAACCTTTTGGAAAAATTCCACCCAGTCCCGAGGAAAGCACATGGTCTCCCACCTTGACATCTGCCGTGTTGGGAACAAATTTCAATTTACACTCATCTTCACCCGCCCCCACAACAACTCCCGATATACGGCTTTCCTGAAACAAGGCATCCACCGCGCTACGACCATCAACAATCAAAAGAACTTTGGAGGTGTTGGGGCCAGCATGAATCACCTGCCCGATCACTCCGGAATCGGTAACCACGGCAAGGTGATTCCGTATTCCGTTCTGCGTTCCCTTATTAATAACTACCACCTTTGACCATTGGGTGGCATCCCTGCCAATGACTGAGGCCACCACGGCCTTCTTCTCCCAAGCGTCCTCATAATCCATGAGTTTGGAGAGGCGCTTTTTGCTGGCGAGACGCTCAATGAGTTTGTTTTTGTCGCTTATGAGCCGCTGCACTTCAAGCTTTAGCTGATCATTTTCCCTGGCAACATCAACAAGGAAAAAATAATGATTTATGTCGTCGGAGACAAACTGGATGGTTTGGGAAAAAAAAATCTGGAATGGGGAAAAAATGACTCCCACTATGGAATCCAGAAAACGGATGCCTTTTTCCTGTTTGATGTTCAAGGTCATCAAGGCCAGGGAAAACAGCAGAATGGTGGAAACCAAAATAATATTTTTTTTGCTTTTAAATCCCTTTTTGGGCACCGTTAGAGAGCAATCTTTCTCAGCAGTTTAGGATCATTCAACACTTTTCCCGCACCCAAAGCAACTGCTGAAAGAGGATCGACAGCAAGGGTTATAGGCAGGCCGGTTGCTTCCTTTAATAGAGTATCCAATCCTCTAATCAGCGAACCGCCGCCGGCCACCACCACCCCTTTGTCCACAATATCCGCCGCGAGTTCGGGAGGTGTGCGTTCTAAAGCAATCTTTACCGCTTCGACAATAGTACCGAAGGTTTCGGTTAGGGCTTCCCGGACTTCTTCATCCGAGATGAGCAGGGTTTTAGGAATTCCTGCAACAAGATCTCTACCCTTGACTTCCATGGTCATTCTTTTTTTCAAGGGATAGGCGGAACCAATTTGAATTTTCACTTCTTCGGCAGTCCGCTCACCGATCAGAAGATTATATTTCTTTTTGACATAGTTAACGATGGCTTCATCCATTTCATCCCCGGCAATACGAACTGATTTGCTAAATACAATTCCGGACATGGAAATAATCGCTACCTCTGTAGTCCCACCGCCGATATCGATGATCATGTTTCCGGTAGGTTCCTGTACAGGGAGATCCACTCCAATAGCAGCCGCCATCGGCTCCTCAATCAGGAACACCTCTCGCGCACCAGCCGATTCCGCAGAATCCCTTACCGCCCGTTTTTCTACCTGGGTAATTCCTGAAGGAACAGCAATGACAACCCGCGGGCGCACCAATGTTTTGCGATTATTATGAACCTTGCGGATAAAACTACTGATCATCTTTTCCGTAACTTCAAAATGGGCGATCACCCCATCCTTCATCGGGCGAATTGCAGTGATGCTACCGGGCGCGCGGCCCAGCATTTGCTTGGCTTCTTCACCGACGGCCATCACCTCTTTGGTAGTGGTACTTATCGCCACCACCGAGGGTTCGCGTAAAACAATTCCCTGACCATTCACGTGTACCAGGGTATTCGCCGTCCCCAAATCAATTGCTAAATCGTTGGAGAACAAATTCCAGAAAAAATTAAACACCTAGCCCTCTCTTACGGATTCAAAAAAATTACGTAACTATCTGTTTTTCCACAACTTTCCTTATAACAAGTGGACGTTTAAAATGCAAGACAAATCCCGGCATGTAATCGCTAGCACGTCCAAGGCACACGCATGGTGCCTCGAAAAAACAGCTGGTTCTCTAGGAGCTTCGCTGGCCGTTTATTAATAATGGCTTGCGATTCGCTTGCGCGTTTTA
>ERZ651768.1861-NODE-1861-length-15107-cov-3.991018_pt1 | contig 15107 bp, 16 predicted proteins | sample MGYA00514754_ERZ651768 | MGnify/ENA metagenome assembly ERZ651768
TATGGAAGCATCAGATACGATATATTTTGCTGATGGTTTGGGCGACGTCGATTCACCAGCGAATCAATTGCCGTTGGAGTTTCCGGAAAGCGCAAAAAAAGAAGTGCGTAAAAATATATCCGCCTTAACTGCGGGGTACCTTACAAAACAATTAGGCCTGTTTCCCTTTGAAGCTTTAAAGGAAGCTGTACGCCAAATTCAGAAACCGAAAATAGCTGAAATAAACTTGGGTGTTTTATCACACTTTGAATAGTTGTTAACCACAAAGCATCTATATTCCACCTCGATTTATTATAATGATCTTCGTATCTATGTGGTAAAAATCATTCAAATCAATCCATGGTCTGCAAAGGAATACACATCATTTCCAGCAATGATCAAATGATCATGAACAGACACATCAATGGCTTGAGCAGCTTCTTTCAGCTTTTTGGTGATGGTAAGATCATCCTGGCTGGGGTTAGGGTTTCCACTGGGATGGTTATGGACAAAGACCAAAGCAGCCGCATCATTCACAAGTGCTCGCTTTACGACCTCCCGCGGATAAACTGCTGATGTGGATAAAGTGCCTTCAAAAAGCTCTTCCATTTTGAGAATCTGGTTCCGTCCATTAAGGTAAATAACGAGAAAAACTTCTCTGTTTTTATCCCGGAGATTATGTTTGAGATAGTCCAATACTTCATCTGCTGATCGAACAAAATCTTTATCTAATACTCGGTCTGCTAGATACCTTCGGGATACGGCTTGGGCAATCTTTAGCCCTAATACGTTTTTATCACCGATACCCTTGATTTCTTTTAATCCAGTGGGTTCAGCTTCCAAAACCGCTTTGAGAGAACCAAATTTTTTCAGAGCGTCTTTGGCTTGTTGTTTACAATCTGTGCGAGGTGTTCCCAAGGTGAGCAGAAGTTCAATGATTTCGTAATCGTGGAAACCGTCTAGTCCGCTTTTAAGGAATTTTTCACGGAGTCGCTGGCGGTGACCTTCGTTGGAATTAGCCACAGAGTACACTAGGTAAAATACTGGACATTATAGCTCAGCGTGATTCGCGTCTCAGTAGTTAGTTTTTTAAACTCATGAGCTTTTCTTTGAATTCCCGGAGTTCCCGAATGTTTCCTATCTCAATCTCCCCTGAATCCCATTTTAATTTGAAATCTAATTCGGAATCTGAACCACCTTGTTTTTGGTAGAGCGAGTAGAGGTCAGCTTCTTCGCGTGGTTTGGCTGCGTGTAAGGTTGCTGTAAGTTGATAGGCGATGTCTTCTCCAATATCTTCAATCACACGATAGGGGAGATTCTTTTCCAATAAACTTTGTTCAATCCGTGAAAAACGCATCCCATTCACGACATAATCCTGATAAGCTTCCCAAGCAAAAGGTGCAACTGCTTTTACAGATTCTGCCATTGCATCAGAAAAAACTCGTATCTCATATTGAGCGTGACTGTCCGATCGTAATCCAACGAAATGAAGAAGATTGTGAAGGTCATTTTTCCAATACCATTCTGTATAAAGATTCACTGGCAGTATAGACCGTGCCAATTCACGGGCAACACCTGCTTCATTTAATTCTGAATAAATAGCAAAACTTCGTTCAGAAATTTCTTTGAATGAATCCAATACTTTTTGTTTTAATTCTGTCGGGACTTCCCCCATCCGTCCCTGTTTATTCAGGGCGCTTTGGAATTGAATATGCTCCGGGTCTGGCATATAAAATTCGTCCCGTGCTTCAGAATACCGGAGTGAATATTCGTTTATATTGGCTGTCCGATGACGAACCCATTGCCGAGCCACAAAGATTGGCATTTTGCAATGGAATTTGAATTCCACCATTTCAAAAGGCGTAGTATGGCGGTGGCGCATTAGATAACGAATAAGCCCGCGATCTTGAGAAACTTTACTGGTTCCTTGCCCGTAACTCACACGGGCAGCCTGAACGATGGCATCGTCACCACCCATGGAATCCACGAGACGGACAAAACCTTTATCTAAACATTTAATTGCATTTTCTGGTATTTGGGTCATTATTATAGCTCTAAATTATTTTTCGATAGATCATTAAACCATCTCTGACGGGCAAAAGTAATTGTTCTAATCTACTATCATTTTTTATGAGTTCAGCAGTTTCCCTCAGTGCCTTGGCGTCATCATCTTCCGGGTTTAACACAGAACCGCTCCAAAGCATATTATCAAAAATAGCTATCCCACCTTTTTTCAATAGCATCGTTCCTTTTCGATAATATTCTGGATACCCTGTTTTATCTGCGTCTACAAACATCATATCGAAAGAGCCTGCTCTGAATTCTTCCAAAGATTCTTCTGCTTCACCCTTGTGAATTGAAATCTTATAATTCACATCTGATTTTTTGAACCAGCTCTTGGCTATAACAATATGTTTTTCCATCAATTCGCAAGAATGGATCTCTCCATCAGTCGGTAAAGCTTCCGCCATTTTTAATGTGGAATATCCCGTGAACATCCCAATTTCTAAAACTCGTTTTGCTCCAGAAATTTTTATCAACATTTGTAAAAGTCCGCCTACCAAGGAACCGCAAAGCATTTGGGGTTTATCTTCGGTTTCCCAAGTTGTTTTAGACAATTCCTTTAAAAGATCTGTATCATCCAAAGAATAATCTTTGCAGTATTTTTCTATATCTTTTGAAACTAAATGCATTATTACCTAAATACTGTTTAATACCTGGAACGTTTTATCCACCGCATCCACATCTCCTGCGATTAACCCCGGTTCTATTAATGTGTTTGCTTGATTGTATTTCCGTGGATTCCCTTTCAGATCAATTAATTTTCCCCCTGCTTCATTAATAATGCAATTCCCGGCACAAATATCCCATTCATTTTTTGGGCGAAGGGATGCAAAAATATCCGCATGACCTGCTGCCGTAAGTCCTAATTTATATGCTACTGAACCAATGGCACGCAATTCGCCAAAGACGCCATTAAAGGGCTCCCATAGTCCACGTCTTGTCTCGGAACGACTATTTAATATGACCATTTCACCAATGTCTTCTTTTGTCAGACATTGAATCGATTCGCCATTTAAATGGGCACCTTCCCCTTTGGCAGCTGTGAACGTTTCTTTTGTGACCGGATTGTAAAGGACACCCACAATGGGTATTCCATTTTCGACCAATCCAACACTAACTACAAAATTGGGAACTCCTTCTATAAATTCCTTTGTTCCATCCAAGGGATCAACAACCCAAACACGATCTTTCGTGAGCCTTTCAGGTGAATCAACTGTTTCTTCTGAAAGCCAACCATATTCCGGGCGTGCATCCTTTAAAACTTTTTTCAAATATGAGTCCGCTGCATGATCTGCCGTGGTGACTGGATTATGATACCCTTTATCTTTGATCTCATATTCCGCTTTGTAATAATTAAGAATAAGTCCGCCTGCTTCAATGGCGGCATCTTTTGCCAGTTTTAATTCGGAATTCATTTTGTATTAAAAATTATGGAATAATGGGTGGCTAAATTAAAGTGAAAGAAAAACCAATGGTATCATATATGTTAATAAATAAGATCAGTTATAAGTTGAAGATTGATCAAATGTTAGAAATCTAATTTATCACTATCTCATCCGTAAATACCCAAGAAGGTCCTCCTGCACCGGGATGATAATCGGGACATGTATTCAAATTCATGCCATTCACACGAATATATCGTGTTTCTAAATTTTCAGGCATTGCCTTGTAATAAAAAATGTCCTGTTTTAGACTAAAATCATTGTTGGGATAATATTCGTAAATAGATTCAAAATGTTGTCCATCCAACGAATGTTCTATCTCTACCTTTTGTGGTAAAAAGATCCAAACTACCTGGTCCTGGAGAAACCGTGCTTCGATGGAATTCACTTTTTGTATTTGTCCCAAGTCAATAGTAGCAACCATATCTTCTGCCTCGAACCCTTGCCAGGATACATCCCGAAAGTTGAGCGTCCCGCCGACCCCGTTGACCAAGGCATTGACATTCTCACCCGGATATTTTTTATGAGCGTTATTCACAAGCATTATCTTTTTCGCAATAGCAGAATGATTCAGTTTTACGATGGAAGGGCGCACACCGCAAATGGTTGTGTATGCTTCGGTTCCGATTCGGTTTGTCAACTTATCACCCAGTGATGACCGTGCGAATTCGCCCAATTTCTCCAAATCTTTAACAATATGGGGAAATTGTCCTGCAAGATCAGTGGTTTCTCCAATATCTTTTTTCAGGTCATAGAGTTCTAATCCGGAAGTGCCTTTTCCGTAGGCTCCGGGGTGAAGGTTTTCTCCCGGTTCCACATTGATATAGGACCGATGCTCATGGGGGAAAACCAATTTCCATTTACCTTTCCGAACTGCAAATAGTTTTTCACCATAATAATAGAATAATTCATTTCTTGGATTTGCATTGGGCTCACCCTTTAGGATTGGCAACAGGCTCACGCCATCAATCTTATTGCGAATCTCTCTTTCACCCACAATTTCTGCAAGGGTTGGTAGAATATCAATAGTACCTGCCATGTTTGAGATTACTTGATCTGTTTGGATTTTTTCCGGCCAGCGCATGATGCAGGGCACCCGTGCGCCTCCTTCCCACATGGTTCCTTTCCCTTCTCGTAAAGGACCGGCAGAACCACCCCATTTCCCAAAATTGAGCGCCGGGCCATTATCACTGGCAAAAATGACTAAGGTATTTTCATCGATCCCGTTATCTTTTAATGTTTTCAGGATTTCGCCTACGGACCAATCGATTTCCATCATCACATCGCCATAAAGCCCCAGTTCACTTTTTCCTGAAAATTTTTCAGAGACGGCAATGGGTTGATGCGGCATGGAATGGGGCACATAAAGGAAAAACGGATTGTCTTTATTTTGCTTAATAAAATCAACGGCTCGGTCCGTAATTCGAGTTGTAATTGATCCTTGGTCCTGTAAATTTTCAATTTGGACGGCGGGTTCATTCCCTTCCCAAAAGGACATGGTTGGGTAGTAGCTCCGTTTTTCCCTGACGAGCGGATTCCCATCATAGTCCACAGGCCACATATCATTGGAGCAAATAAGGCCGGCATATTCATCAAATCCATTTTGGAGTGGTAAATATTTTTCCATATGTCCCAAATGCCATTTCCCGAAGACCGCATTCGTGTATCCATGGCGTTTCAAAAGTTTGGCAATGGTTTCTGTCTTTGGATCCAGTCCTTTTAAATCCCAAGGCAACAATGCACCTTGTACACCAACTCGTTCCGAATAACTACCGGTCATGAGGGATGCTCTGCTTGCACTACACACCGCCTGGGACACATAAAAATCTGTAAAGCGAATGCCGTCCTTGGCCATTTGATCCAAGTTTGGTGTTTCAAAACCATCAGCGCCATAGCACCCCACATCGCCATAGCCTTGGTCATCGGTAAAAATTATGATAATGTTTGGGAGATCAGACTTTTGAGCGCAGCCCGTCAGTGCTAAACTAAAAAGGAGAAGGAGCTTTTTCATTTTCCCATGTCCAGGATCATATCCCAATACTCTTTTGATACTGGCATCACGGACAAACGACCGAATTTCACCAAGTGAAATTCATCAAATCGTCCATCTTCTTTAATCTGTTTTAAGGTTACAGGATTTGCAATAGCATGATCCGGCGTTAAGTCGAATACCACAAGTTTTTCATTATCTGCATTGGGGTCAGGATACGAGTCCGATATAATGTTTGCAACACCAGTTACGCACCGCTCTTTCCCTGTATGATAAATAAATGCCTTATCACCTTTTTTCACCTCACGAATGAACTTTAAAGCCCAGTTGTTGGTGACACCATCCCAATAAGTTTGTCCGTCATTTTCCAAGTCCTGATAACTGTAGTCGTGGTCCGGCTCACATTTTAAAAGCCAAGTATTCATGAAATTGCCTCCGTTATAAATTGGTTCAAGGGGAGCATCTTCTCATAAATATCCCCTGCTTTGTTAATGAAATTTTCCGATAAAATTTCATCAGGATCAATTTGGACAGAAACAATATGGTCTTTATGTCGAAGCCATTGAATCTGGGGATGATCTTTTGGAAAACCTCGGGGTGCTGTTTTTAATTGATCACCACTTAATCCACCAAATTCATTTAAGAATGTTTTACCAAGAACAATATTTTCAAATTTTTTGGGCCAGGCTACGATATGATCCCGAATCATGCTAAGTGTATTCTTATCTGGATGCCAAATTCCCCCAGCGAGATAAACCTGCCGGGGCGAAATATGAATATAATACCCGGAACCGGCTTGTTTTCGCCCACCCTGCTTCAACGCTGCACCAAACCATGTTTTATATGGAGTTTTGTCCTTTGAAAAACGAATATCCCGATAGATACGAAAAAGACAATCCTTTGGTTCTACACCCATAACAGATTCATCAAATCCGGTGATGGTATGAAGCAATATAGCCACTAGGTCTTCAAAATTCCCAATTGCGTCTTTGTAACGATCTTTATTGGCATGGTACCAGTCTCTGGTATTGTTTTTATGAAGGTCTGTTAAAAATTTCAAGGTGAATTTAGATATCATTGATTAATACTCTTTTTAAAAATGATCAATTTTTCTCTTCCTTTTCTGGGCCCAACAGATTGTGACGGGAATTCTTCTTTTTCAATTTTCCAACCTGAATTAAATGTGGATTTAACTTCATCAATTGTTGTTCCCCAGGGAGGGGCACCCTCCTCCTGACTTTTATCCAAAGGAAACCAAAGTCCAACGAGTTTCCCACCTGGTTTTAAAATTGTTCTTACTAATATTTCATATTCTTTTCTGCGATTGGGATGGATAGCACAAAAACAGGTTTGTTCTATCACATAATCAAAAGTGTCAGGGAATTTTTCCACTAAAGAAAAAATATCATCTTGAACTGTGGTGATAGTTACCGATTTTTCAATTGCTAATTTATTTAATTCGGAAATTGGTGTTGGCGCAAAATCAACAGCTGTAACATCAAATCCCTTTTTGGCAAACATGATGGCATCATATCCTCTGCCACAGCCAACAATACAAACTTTCCCTTGAATTAACTCATTTGAAATGGAATCAAAAACAGGTGTAACACCTTTTAAATCCCAACCTGTATCATTTTCTAAATATATGTCCTCCCAAAACTGAGAGCGATCTACTTCATTCATTATATCAGGTACATTTCTTTTTTATCTTCGTTCACTACACCATTTTTAATCGAAACATAATGGACATAAGAATCAGAATAAAATTGAATCGATTTGTAATATTTTCCATTTTTAAAATGGATGGCAGCGCCACCATCAATGGCCCAGCCCGGACCACATTTCCCCTGTTTCAACATTTTATGAACATCTGGCCTACGATCCTTTTCTTCCTGATAATGAGGACAAGCCATTTCCGGAAGGAAACCAAGGCAATCCATCACATTGAGATTACTGGCCCAGGAATCAGTGATACCTTGCTCGAACCAACAGATTGCACCAGCACTTACGCCACATAAAATTTTACCATTGTTATAAGCTTTGAGCAAAAGTTTATCCAATTTCCATTCCTGCCAGACTGCTAACATACTTTTGGTATTTCCGCCGCCGACATAGATTACATCTGCTTTATTAATAATACTATCTAACCTAGGTGTCCTCTGGAAAAATGTAACATGACTTGGCTCACAACTCATTTTTGTAAAACATTTATAAAACTTGATAATATAGTCTTGGTTTTCTGCACTGGCTGTTGGGAAAAATACTACATTGGGTTTTTCCTTTCCCGTAAGCTCTAAAATATATTTCTCAATTTTCCTGTGATTCGGATTTCGGCCAAACCCACCACCGCCAATAGCAATGATCTGTCCTTTTTCACTCATGGATTACTTTGGCTCCTTAAAATATTGTGTGAATTCATCTGTTGTTTCAAAGATGAGGAATTCTCCATTCGATGTTGAGATTACTGTCTTTCCTTCTTCTACCTTTATAGTTTTTCCTGATTTTGTATTTTGTACCTCTAATTTCCCAGTTAATACAGAAAAAACGCAATCTGAAACACCTTGATAATGTGGACCATGGTCATTCATGGTTCGGTGTCCTGCCAGAAAGGTTGTTCCTTTCACCACTGCAACGCTTGATGGTGTGTTAACAACAAATTCCCTATTTCTTGTTTTTCTTAATTCAGCGCTCACCCGTCCCCCAAAAATATTAATCTCCGTTTTCATAGAATCCTTTTCAGCAGAACCGAATATTTTAATTACTGAATTTCCATACAAACTTATTACACTTTTATCTTGAATATTTAGCAAAGAAAGGAAGGCATTCTTGTCCGTAGATATTTTATCACCATTATAAATTGATTCACCTTTTCGAATTTTTCCGGATCGAATTTTTCCGGATCGGTACACTTCGCCTGTAGCATTCGTGCAGATACCAATTTGCTCTGGTTCCGGTAAACTCATTAAAGTTGATAGGGTAAAAAGTAATAATATGTGTTTCATGGTGTGTTAAACTTAATACAAAGTAATGGTTTATATTCTTGGATAGAATAGGAGAAATCCTGTATTTTCGCCCAAGTCGGGACACGAAGGATTCCAAATTTTAATCATTTTTTTCTGACGCAATTGACACGATTTTTATCACCCTTTTCAGGGCCAAAATTTTCCTTCCTTCTTAAGCCCCAATAAAAGAAAAAATAACAGACGACCTCGTCGGTAGATTCAGGGAAACACCTTGGGTTAATTTTGCTATAAACAGACGTGAGTCGTGTAACATATAGGTACAAATATGAAGAAGGAAATCTTTATAAATGAGAGTATGGGTGAAACCCGTATTGCGATCCAGGAAGATAGCCAATTGGTTGAAGTTTATGTTGAAAAACAGGATAAACACCGGATGGTTGGCAATGTTTACAAAGGCAAAGTTGAAAATGTTCTTCCCGGGATGCAGGCCGCATTTGTGGATGTGGGCAATGACCTGAATGCATTCCTCCCCTTTTCCGAAATTGGGAATAATGAATATATCATTGAAGATAGCGGCAATAAGCACAGCCGAAATAATAATCGTAGACATGATAATATTGAAGTTGACCTAAAAAAGGGCCAGGAAATTTATGTACAGGTCATCAAGGAGCCTTTTGCCGGAAAAGGTCCCCGCGTGACTACAGAGGTGGCATTACCAGGTCGACTACTGGTGCTTGTTCCAAATGCAAATTATATCGGGATTTCAAAAAAAATCTGGGACAAATATGAACGTCGACGACTGAAAAAAATTGCCCAACAACTGCGTGAAGGTAATACCGGTGTAATCATTCGTACTGTTGCTGAAGGAAAATCTGAAGAACTCATAGAGAATGATTTCAGCCAATTGATGGAAAATTGGAACAAAATGGAAAAAATATCAGCTAGAGAGAATGCTCCAGTAATTGTCTACGAAGATTTAGAAACAGCATCAAGCGTGGTTAGGGATCTATTAACACCGGATGTTGAAAAAATTATCATTGATTCCAAGCGTCTTTACAGAAAAACACAACGGTATCTTGAAGATATTTCCCCGAGCCTATTGGAACGATTAGAACTTTATAAACTTAAATCTCCTCTTTTTGAAAGTTTTGGTATTGAGTCCGAAATTGAAAAGCTGATGCGACCAAAAGCTTGGCTGAAAAGTGGCGCATACCTAATCATTGAAAAAACAGAAGCCATGGTTGTTGTGGATGTGAACAGTGGTCGATTTGTGGGGAAAAAACTCCATGAAGAAAATTCACTTAAAATTAATCTGGAAGCGGCAAGGGAAGTTGCGCGACAACTCAGACTCCGTGACTTATCCGGGTTGATCGTAATTGACTTTATCGATATGAGATATGACGAAAATCGAAAAAAAGTCTATCACGAATTACGGAAAGAGCTCAAGAAAGATCGAGCTAAAGTGGCCGTGGCACCCATCACAGAATTTGGACTTTTGGAAATGACGAGACAGCGGATTCGATTAAGTTTGTTGGATTCTATGAGTGAAGAATGCCCAACTTGTCATGGCTCTGGACGGATTATATCCAGAGAAACGTTGGTGACACGGATTGATCATTGGTTACGTCGCTATAAAAGTAAACATCGTTCTTTAATGCTACGACTACAACTTCATCCGGAAAATGCTCAATACCTGGGGGGTGAAAAGAAACATATTCTTCGCGGACTTATGTGGCAAAATTTTGTCCATTTAAAAATCGAAGAAAATGTAGAACTCGCACAAGATGATTTCCGGTTTTTTCGTACCAAAGATAATACTGATGTTACCAATGAAATGAATCTTGAAAAGGTGAAAGCTGCCTCGTAAATTTGCCGGCTTTTTGGAGATGTAAAATGTATGCTATCGTAAATATATCAGGAAAACAATTCAAGGCTACTGAAGGTGCCAGAGTACGCGTCCCGCTGCAAACCGGGGATGCCGGCGCCAAAGTAACCTTTGACAATGTATTGCTCGTTCATGACGGATCGAGCACAAAAATCGGAGCGCCCACAGTGAAAGGCGCAACGGTAACTGCTACCGTAATTGACCATGGACGAGAAAAAAAGATTCTTATTTATAAGAAAAAACGACGTAAAGGGTATCAGCGCAAAAACGGACACAGACAGTGGTTTACCGATGTAGAAATTCAAAAAATTAAAGCAACGGCCACCAAGACAAAGAAACCTGCAAAAAAAGCAGATTCCAAGGTCGAAGAAGAAGCAAAAGAAGAGGAATAACTTATGGCACATAAGAAAGGACAAGGAAGTTCGCGAAATGGTCGCGATTCAAACCCCAGTTATCTCGGTCTTAAAGTAGCTGATGGGCAATCTATCTTAGCGGGGACAATAATACTGAAGCAACGTGGAACTAAAATTCACCCTGGAATGAATGTTCAGCGTGCAAATGATGACTCCCTATTCGCAACTGCGGACGGGATAGTTCAATTTGGTCGAAAAGGCCGAACTCGAAAAATTGTAACAATCGTTACAGAAAATTAACTTCTAAACCCTCCGACATCGGGGGGTTTTTTGTTTCATGACACAAAGGATACATTATGGCTCGTAAAAAAATTACTATGATTGGCGGTGGACAAATCGGTGGAAATCTAGCCCTTCTTGCAGCGCAGAAAGAATTAGGAGATGTAATCATCTTTGATATTCCAAGAGCAGAAGGAATGGTGAAAGGGAAAGCCCTGGATCTGATGCAACTTCGACCTCATGATGGTCACGATTCCAATATCACAGGCACTTCAGATTGGAATGATGTAAAAGGAACAGATGTATTTATTATCACTGCTGGAATTCCACGAAAACCAGGTATGGATCGAGAAGATCTTCTTGGAATAAACCTTGGTATTATGAAAGATGTTGCGACCAATATAAAAGAGCAGGCACCCAATGCATTTGTCATTGTTATTTCAAACCCATTAGATGCTATGGTTTATGCATTTTATAAAGTATCAGGCTTCTCTAAGAACCAAGTTGTTGGGATGGCAGGTGCATTAGATAGTGGACGCTTTCGCGCTTTTATTGCTATGGAAACCGGTTTTTCTGTCCAAGATGTAACTTGTATGGTTTTGGGTGGACATGGTGACACCATGGTTCCTGTTACACGGCTGGCAACTGTTGGTGGGGTTCCTGTTACAGATCTTATTTCTGCTGAACGATTGAAAGAGATTGAAGATAGAACACGGGTTGCCGGTGGTGAAATCGTAAAACTCTTTGGAAATGGATCTGCGTTTTATGCGCCTGCGCAATCGGCAATTGAAATGGCCGAATCTTATATTAGAGATAAAAAACGAGTGATTCCATGTGCATCCCTTTGTGAAGGTGAGTTTGGAGTGGATGGTTATTTTATTGGCGTGCCTACAGTCATTGGAGCCGGAGGCGTTGAAAAAGTTTTGGAATTCTCTCTAACGGACGAAGAGAAAGCAGGGTTGAATAAAACACTGGACGCAGTTAAAAAAACCGTGGCCGAAACCGGGTTATAATTCTTTTTCAAACATGGAGAACTCCAAGTTCTTCAAAACTTATTTTCATATTAAAGACCCGGTCTTTCTGTTAAATCAAAGTAATGCTTTTTTCTTTATAATTTTCGTGCCATGAAAAAAGCCAAAATAAATATTAAAGAAATATTAAGTATATTTTCTCCCGATGAAACTGATTCCCGAGTAGAGACTGAATCATGATTCGATTATTAATCATTTGCCAACTTTCATCCTTCATTTTCGGACAAAAAATATTCGAGGAATTCGAGAAAGGTCGAAATAATAACTATCATTCTAAAGAGACCTTTCGTTTCGATACAGTCCCGGATGATGGCTCTTACACAATTTTATTGGAAAGTGTTGAAGGTAGTATCGAAGTAAGAACCCATGCAGGTGCTGGAGCAGAAATAACTATTACACGGAAAATTCGAGCCCGTACAGAAAAAAAAGCCAAACGGTTGGTGAAAGATGCAAAAATCCTAGTTTATCATTTGGAAGATGATCAACTGATCCAAGTTCGTTCCGAAAAGAAGATTCACTATAAACGAAATGTGCATACAGAATTTGAATTAAAACTGCCCATGAATATTAATTTGAATCTTGAAACAGCTGGCGGGGATATTGATGTAACGGATATTCGTGGTGAATCAGTTTTTAGAACTAGTGGCGGTGATTTAGACCTTGAAAATTTGATGGGGCGAGTCGAGGCACATACATCCGGTGGTGATATTGATATTTCTCGAATAGAAGGATTGATTCGTGTTCACACATCCGGTGGCAGTATTAAAATTGTGAATTCTGATGGTCAATTTAATGCATCTACTTCGGGGGGCGATCTTGAGTTCCGTCATTTGACTGGGAATATTGATGCGCAGACGAGCGGCGGTTCCATCACATTGGACAATATTGAAGGAGAAACTGTGGAATGCCGTACTTCCGGTGGTGATATTAATGCGGAAGACATTTCTGCTAATCTCACCGGGAGTACATCCGGTGGAGATATCGACCTTGAATCTATTAAAGGCCATGTGGATGTAACTACATCCGGTGGAGACATTAAAGCGCAACAAATCACGGGGGCACTTACCTGTCATATAACGGGTGGAGATATTGAGGGTAATGGAATTATTGGACCCGTTGATGCTTCTACCACTGCCGGCGATATTGAACTGGAATTGTCTTATGATTCATCCATTAAGGAATACAGTTTCAATTTGGAAACACGATCCGGTGATATTTTTATCCGTGTTCCCACAGGACTCCCTGTGAATGTTGGCGCAGAAATATTTGGAACAGGCACTGCCCAGGATTTGAATTCTGACATTCCTTTAAACATTTCATCAACCGAAAATCGAATATCCGGGATTGGTCAAATCCAAAATGGCACCATTCCCATGCGCTTACGCGCCACTTTCGGAACTATAACTATTGAACAAGAATAATCTATGAAGATTATTATAACATTACTTACAATAAACTTAGTTTTTGGATTCAGTTCGTCCTTAAGTGATTCTTCAAAATTCACAACAAATGAAATTCGATTCTATTCGGATGTAACCATTGATTCTTCAGAAATCATAACCAATAATATCAGAATTTTAGGTGGCGGACTCACTGTCTATGGCACAGTAGAAAGTCAGATTACCGTTATAGGTGGTGATGTTCATATTTTATCATCCGCAGTCATTAATGGTAAAATTGTTGCTATTGGCGGCGATGTTCAAACCGATAAAGATGCACAGATAAATGGAAAAATTGTTGAGGCCAGTTTGGACCAGGGTCTCATCTATCGGGAAACTTTTAAAGACTCTTTAACATCAGGAGAAAAGAATTTCGGAATCTCAACATTCTCTCAACACAACAGCGATGGCTGGGTGCATCCTAAACCGGCCATTTTTGAATATAACCGGAATGAAGGATTACGCTTTGTACCATTGAATTGGAATTGGGATCACAGAAATGAATCCTTGATTCGATTAAGTTTTTCACTGGGATATCGGTTTAGTTCGAGTGAATTCATTGGGCGAACTACATTGGAGTCTTCCCTTTTGAAAAATCGATCTGCAACAATTTTTGCCAGTGCATTTAAAACAGTACGAACTGACGATGAATTCCGACTCCCGGAAAGAGAGAATTCATGGGCAGGATTTTTAGGTCGGCAGGATTTTTATGATCGATGGGATGAAACCGGATTCGAAGCGGGATTTGGATTTGATTTTTCATATTTAAAGGTTAAAGGGAAATTTGTCCGTGCCACCCAAAGCGAGATCCCGGTAGATCAAGATCTTTGGAGTTTCACTAACGCGAGTAATGGCTTACAAAATAACCTATTCATGGATTCAATAAATATAGATTACCTGGAAGGCGTTGCAGCATTCAGAACTGCATCTTATTCCCCACTCAAAACCGGATTTGCTATTTTATCAGAAGTGGACATGACCTTAAAAAAGAATGATTCTACACTAGCTGATCCATCCTTACGTTTATTAAATATTGCTATGGCAAATTGGGAAGTATCAAAAGGAGTTGTTTTACGAAATCGGCTCATTTTAGGAATGGGTTCTGAATCATTACCTATTTATCGACAGTTCGGCATTGGTGGCTTGGGGTCAGTGAGTGCTCATGGTTATAAATCACAATTGGGGAATCATATGGCCCAAATAAACACAGAATTGGTTTTCACGGAAGAATTCACTGATACCTGGTTCATGGTAAAACTATTCTATGATGGGGGCATGGCTTACAATTCGCCTGACTTGGTGGATATGAAACCTATTTCTGAACGGTCTGATACATTGCTTCAATCTGCTGGGATCGGCTTTGGCTGGGATGATGGAGACAGGTTGAAAATGGGTTTCAATTTTGCCAAACAATTGGGATCTAATTCACCGATTGAATCCACGATCCGATTAAATTTCAATTTTTAGGATGATTATAATGAAAGATGTAGACGTGAACTGATGATGGAGTGCTGGAATAGGAGCACTTAGTGGCAAAATTCTAAATCATCTCTAATACTTTTGTAACGAGTTTTTCTATACCTTTTGCTGACTCTTTGATTGATTTTGCTTCCACATAAGCCGGAGTGGACACGATCTTATTTTTTATATCCACAACAATTTCATCTGCACCTGCTGATTCG
>ERZ651768.1862-NODE-1862-length-15101-cov-5.055245_pt1 | contig 15101 bp, 4 predicted proteins | sample MGYA00514754_ERZ651768 | MGnify/ENA metagenome assembly ERZ651768
GGTTATTGAACTTAGTAATTTATTAAGAAATTCTGAGTAATCCTCAGTAAAAATATAATCCACTTCAACAGTGTGATCTTCCTCAACTATTGGATTTCCAGCAATAAGGAGCCAGTTGGTTCCTTCATAAGTTTTTAATATTGTATAGTTTATCCCATCTGATCGGACCGCGGTACCAGACACAAGGCTGTGGTCTTCGTTAACAGAAACAAGGACCTCCCCCAGTGATATAGTGTTGTTGTCGTCCCAGACCCCGTTTCCGTTCCTGTCATCAAGAGGCTCACCAGAATCCCATGAGTCACTACCATCAATGTCCTGATAATACTCTCCATAGCTGACCGTTCCCGTTTCTGAAACTTCCTGAACATAGTCCACCTCAATTCCCAAGTCTTTAAGTATCAAATAACTTTGTTCGATTTCACCAATGTAATAATGACTTTTTGCTTTTGAAATCTTAAGAGATTGAGCATTGACAGAGAGATCCTTCGAAAAAGCAAATGATTCATCGGCTTCCAGTAGCCCATCAATATACGTTATGCATTCGGCATAATTACCGGAAGCAAGCTTAATCAAACCAATTCCAGCCAGCGATTCAGAAGTTAAAGTAGCAGAGTTAAGCGAATCAAAAACTGCAAATGCAACAGCCTTTTGCAGGTTGTTTTCACCCCTGATCAGTTCCAGATTACGAGCATAGCTCCAGCCAAGACCCAGATAAACCTCCGGTTCAATGGCATTACGTTCAGAAGCCCTACTGAAAGCATCAATCGCTTCCTGGTACATACCATTCTGAAAATGTGCCCACCCTGTTTCTATCAGAGCATCATACTGTTCCGGCGGGTCAAAAAGAAAATCGTCATCACTAAATTTTTCACCGCATCCAAATAGGAATAAAAGCACAGTGAAACTTGAGAATAATTTTAATGTTGTCATTGTTTGCCTCATTTTCCTACTTAATGATCAACATTTTTCGTGTCTGTTGAAAATCATTAGCTGTCAGTCGGTAAAAGTAAACACCTGCAGCCGGCATTGTTCCTGACCTGTGTTCTCCGTTCCAGTTAAATTTATAATGTCCACCATTGAGATCCCCATCAAATATTCTTGCAATCTCCCTGCCCATGATATCATATACAACCAGGGATACATAACCGTGTTCAGGTAGATCAAAAACAATATTGGTGACCGGATTGAATGGGTTCGGATAATTTTGATACAGTGTGTATTGTTCAGGTAAAACAAGGCCTTTATCCAATTCTCCATGGTTCCCTGAAAGCACTATGAATTGCCCCAGAGAATTTGTCCTTGCCTGTAAAGAGTTTTCTATGATTTCAGCCCCGATATGCCGCCACTCTCCCTTGTGGAGCTGATAAATACTCATTGTCTGGTCAGCTTCCTTTAAGAAAAAGGTTACAGTTGCCGACCGGTTCAATTTTTTATCGTTGGGGCCGAACATAATAATCTCACTGACCGGGACAAAACCATCCGGAAGTGAAACTGAACGATCAATCGGAATAGTTCCGGCAGCTATCATTAGTGGACTATCCAAACTTTCCCGCTGCAGGTTATACTCAGCATTACCTGCGACAATTCGAGAGGAGGAAGGTGGGTCATAGTAATCTACAACAATTGTCAATGAATCAGCCTCAAAAAGATTACCACTCTGATCACTCCCCTGATAGGTAAAGTTATAGGTCCCTTCATTAGATAATTCTTTGGATGCGTGATAAATTACGAGGGCAGAACCATAGGAGGTAAGTTCCGTAAGTGTTACTGAACCCGAATCTCCTGTAGTGACTGAGTATCCTACAGTCGGTTCTTCATTTCCCAAGTGATCAAAAACTCTCCGTTGAGATACTACATAGACATCTAGATAATTTTGAATACCCGGATTCTGATAAGCATATAGATCACTAAAATCAGGCACAGAAATTATATTTGATACGGCAAAATCATATGTTGCCGGCGGCTGAGCATCATCGGTTTTAGCAATCATTAATAATATGAGTTGAACCCCGTCCACTGCCAAGTCCAGTGTATCTTTGAAGGCAAATGATGGGTCAGTTGTCACAGGAAGTGTTCCATAACTGGTTTGATCATCTAAATCAAAATCATCTACTTCATATTCCGGATTCATTAAATTCAAAAAACTACTCTTGAGTATTAATTTTTTCACCTTAAATCTGATGCCATCATAACCGTTGAATATCAAAACATCTTCAGCATTTAAATCGGGGCTGAGATAATTAACATTTCCGGCGAGATCGAAAGAGTATCCCCGCATGATCAGGTAATTATAGGACCAGGGTAAAATATCTGTTTTTGTGTATGGCGAGCCCTTACCAATTGAAGCATCCCAGCTCAATAATGCAGCGGGTTTTCCCGAAGGTGGTGTCTGAAGATTAAATCCTTCAAAATTATAGCTGCCATTATATAGGCTGTCAATATGAACTGCATCAAGATAACAGGCCATACTGTAATCTGCAAAGATGTCCTTTACGTCAGTATCTATTCCCAATGTTACAAGTGCATCACTTACTGCTTTTATCCCAATTGAATCAGATTGTGCGATTGCTTGAATAATGTCCCATCCAGTATCATCAGCACTGTATTTTTCCTGAAGGTATGAGAGGAAAAGGTGGGCATTCCATTTATCTTTTCTTCCTTTCAATGACTGGTACCCTGTGGCAATGTATGTTAACTGATTTCCAGCAGTAATAGCGGGGCTTGTACTTCTGCCAAAGAATTTCACGTCACCTGCCATTTTTTTCTGAAGAATAGCACTAATACCCTCAATGATCCAGTTTTCCTGGTCTGGCTGGTTGTGCTGCATTATCATCCGGGCGTGCTCCTGAGCAAGGGCATTGTAGGTTGCCCGCAGGTCTTCGTCATCAGCATTCAAACTCATAGGATCTACATCCAGATAGATAATATCACCATGATTGGAATAGAGCTCACCATCAAGAGTGTCAAGAATTGTGCTATAACCGTGAACATAGAGCGAGGACTTTGTGTCATTACGCCCCTTGCCGTATTCATCAAAAATATCAGTAAAGACAAAGATGATCTTTCCATTGTTATCAGTATCTTTTTCACCTGCTCCCAAAAATTCACGCAAAAAGTCGGCAATGCCTTTGGAAGAATCATTTGGAGCCATTTCATCAAATGCAGTTACAATTGCAACAAGATCTGTTGAATCAATTTTTGTTTCCCAGGCCTGGTCATCAATATAGACCTCGCAATTAACTCCCGTCGACCGGAGCGAAGCAAAAACAGGGCCTGGTGCGGGTGGAAAAGCTTCGAAACTTTGTATCCAGAACCTACGGCCATAATTAGCCTGCCGATCAATCCATCCTGAAAAAGTACTGTCGGCATTAACAAACGCACTGTCGGCCGATTGAAACAGGGGACTAATCTTCACATCATCATCAAGGCTAATAATGTCGTCATAGGTCCCAGAGGATACCTTCACAGAGAAGTTGCTGACATATTGAGCAGCACTGTCAACCACAATTTCACCTTCAATTGCAACACCCCCAAAAGTAAGTTTCTCCGGATACAATAAATCCACTATGACCAATTCATCCAGAGTAATTGTGAGTGTGGAATCTAATACATTGAAAAGAACCTCGTTAACTGCTGGAGCAGTTGTGTCCCATTGATAGTTAACTACAAACAAACTGTCTTCAGTTATCGCCTCATTACCATTATTGAAGTTACCCGCCGAATAAAATGTAAAGGGTTCAACGGTTAAAATAAGAGTTCCCCGGTTTGGATAATTCTCAATTAACTCTGCATCTGCTTCACTCAGTTTGATGCAAGTGGTATCATTGGATGTTGGGTAATATACTTCCCCTCGACTGAGTGTGATCAAACTGCCTTCAGAATTATCATAAAAGGCAATCCCTTCTAAATCGCTATAATCACTGACCCCTTCTTTTTGTGAAATAGCAATTTCATTGAAAAATCCAACTCCCATGTTCCAGGGTAGTGACAGGATGTCCGTATCAGCATCATACACTATTTCTGAGGATACAACCTGCGGTGGCTGTTTCTCTTCATCATCTGAACTTATTATAGTCACAAGGAGATCTATGACCTCAAGGTTCCCATTATTGTTTTCATCGTAAACGGCATATTCATCAATTGCTAAAGAGAGACCACCTTCTGTATCCATCCCATCAATTAACATCTCCAGCTCTTTTTGATCAGCGAGCATTAACTGTTTAATCCGCAAAAATACATCACTTTGGTGCACAAATGGAGTCCCATTAATTCCAGAAAGGTTCATAGAGGAACCTCCAGCGGACAAAGTAATCTTTGAGTAAATCGGAGCAGGATTTATAACAACTATGCGTTTATTCGTTTCTTTTGACCTAAAAAATACCAATAATGTATTTTCTGAAATATTGTACACAGCACTGTCAGCTAATAGTGGCAGCGAATCCATAGTTGCAGTAACTGGTAATATACTTTCCGCTGAGAAGTTATAAAATGTATCCACAAAAGCACCTTCAGATAAATTCACACTCATTGAAGAAATGGCTAACGTGGTTTCCAAACTTTTACTGTCACTTCGGGTCAGAAAGATTTCTATTGTATCAGAATCGGAAGTTTGAACTAACGATTTAAGGCCTTCCAAGCTTTTGGTATTTCCAATATTATCAGTGAAGCCCACCTTGAAAATATTAACATTAGTTTCCCTATCAAGTACACCGTTCCCATTTCTTTCCTCACCGCTGTTGAGATTGCCATCACCAGGACCACCCAGAAAGATTTCATCTTCAGGTATCTGGTCAAATTGAACCGGTCTATCAAAAACAAGTGTAAGCTTGTTTATATTGGCATCGTAATTAGCGGAACCTAAAGCAGGACGAACGCCCTGCCCCGATACCGTAACAGCAATGGTAGTATTTGTATTAGGTTCAAACTGGTCCCAGATAAAATTCCCATTTGTATCTGTATATTCTTCAGAAACCTCATCAAATTCATTATCTCCATCAAAATCTTCTAAAGGTTCCGCTGGTGTCCAAAGTGAGTCACCATTCAAATCAGTAAAATCTTCCGCATCATCCCACACACTATTGCCGTTCATATCAGTGAGCTCTTCTCCTTGGAACCAGGCCCCATCCCCGTCAGCATCATTAAAGGTTTCTTGGTCACAAAGTCCATTATCATTGACGTCTACAAATGGTTCACATTCCCAAAGAGGAGGTGGACCTGTGTTGTCACAATCACCATCACCATTAATATCATTAAAATTCCAAAAATCATCGGCAGCCCCAGGGAAAGCACCATCAGTAAAACTTTCTATTCCATCCCAAGCTCCATTTCCAAAACTTACTTCCCAACCATTGTCATCATCACAAATGTAGATGCCATCATTATTCACTCCACAATCAGTAAATTCTTCCGCACCATCCCAAACACCGTTATCATTCAGATCGGTAAATTGTTCGGCACCATCCCATGCGCCATTACCATTTAGATCGGTAAATTGTTCGGCCGGACTGTAAACACCATTTCCATCCGTATCTGAAAATGGTTCAGCATTATCCCTTATAAAGGCTCCCTCCTCAATAACCAGTTGAAGTGATGACAGGTCGAGGGCTTCAACAGCATTAACCAGGGTGAGATCATTCCCCCAAATATTTCTTGTCTTCCCATCATCTGGGTTTGTCCATTGGTCAATTATATCACCATAAATAAGTGAGATCTGAATCGCAGATGAAAGAGTTTCTTCTGTTAGAACAGTACCACCGGAAAAAATAATATCAGGTTTTGGTCCCCCATAATCATCATCAAAAGCCATTCGACCCAGGAGAATGTTATCAGTATAAATACTATCGGAGAAAGTAATTGTCAGCACATTGGACCCTGCATCATAACTGACAGAAGTAATGGTCGTGCTTTGGGCTGTGGTTAAATACATTAATCCTACAATGAAAATTCGACTTAGGATGAGCATTGTTCTCTTCATTTCATAGACCAATTGCTATTGTAAATTGTCTGACAAATCCCAGTAAACCATAGTTGGATACAGCCATATCAAACCGAAAATCATTTGATATCGGAGTAATCTCCCCAAGATTAAAACCAAGGCCCCCCATAAAGGAAGCGGAATTATGGTTAGAGTATAACCCTCCTCGAAGGAAAAGGATATCCATAAAACCGTACTGCATTCCCAAATTCAGTCGTTCTGAGGAATCATTAGGATGAACAGCATCTATGGCAAGCATTAATTTGTGGTTTGGTAAATCTTCAAATAAATCGTATGAAATACCAACTTGAAACATAAGGGGCATGTGGTAAGCTCTAAAAGATTCCGGTTCAGGAAGGAGTTCACCATCATGGTAATCATCAAAAGTGGCATCTTTCCCTTCCTTTTCAAAATCGAGTTCAGGTCCAAAATTTCGCACCGACATTCCAAGCTTTAAAGAATTGTACCCGGTTATATATAATGTCCCGATATCCACAGCCCAGGCATTTGCTTCATAGTTATATAGATTTACTGATTCTTTTATCAGTGATATATTGGCACCAAATGAAAATCTGTCGGTCAGGGATTGCGCCCAGGAGATGCCAAGTGCCAGGTCACTCCAGACAAATGATCGTCCGGTACCCTGCTGTTCCTGTACAGTGGTTTCATTTATATCTCCAGTTGAAAGTTGTCGCATATGAACAGCCATATTACCAATCGGAGTTTTTATCCCTCCTGAAAGGCTGTGGTAGTTAATCCCAGCGAACCAGTTTACCCGGGAAAAGAAAATGTTTGAACTTTTCATATAAACAAGTGCAGCAGGATTGTAGAACACCGCAGAAGCATCAGTTATTATTGTCCCGACCACGCTATTTGCCATTCCTACCACCCGGGCATCTGGGCTGATGTCAAGAAAATGAGCTCCGGATGTTCCTACTTTCTCAAAGTTCTGTTGACCGATTGCCATTGATATAAACAGCATTGGAATTATTCTAATTGTATGTTGTTTCATGGCTATCAGTATGTTATCGGAAGATTGCAAATTTACCAATGTATTTTTCAAGATCTTTAGATGATTGTCCCACTATACTGATATCAGGGGCTTCAACTACATATACATAAAGCCCACTCACAACAGACTGATTATTCCTGGTAATCAGGTCCCAGTATTCATCGGCCTGTCCATCAGTATGTTCGAGTACTTTAATGAGATCGCCACTTAAAGAAAAAATGGAAATTTTCGCCACTGGTGGAAGATTGGTGAATTTGATTCGGTCCTCGTATTCTACTTCCCACTCAGCTGTACCGCGATAAGGATTAGGTACGACCAATACCCTGTCAAGGGGCGGAATATCATCACCGGTTTCGTAAAGAGTGCCGGGAAAAACCGGTATGGGAGCATTATCTGCAGACTTTTTATAGTTGCTCAAAGGAGAATATGATGGCAAGAGTTCTTGTCCGGCTTCTTCCGCAGATTTGTAACCATCATAGGCAGAAACAGCATAATAATATGGAATACCATCAAGGGGAGTATCGATAGTGTCACCCCACGCATTTACCCCGCCCAAGTCTTCAAACTGATTTTGTATTAGTGGAAGATCAAGCAGAATCCAGTCACCATCAAGCGTCCTGTCATTCAGAGTATCACCATTTACATCGACAACAAATACAGGTTCGTCCCGATTATCAAAAACGGCAATCATCTCCCAGTCCTGTGGATTGTAGGAAGCACGATAAACCTGATAACCCTCAAAGTCGATTCTTCCCAGATTTGCGTCAAAGGAAAACTCAGCCCTTGTGTCCCAGGCTAATCTCACACCACCGCTCATCGGACTGTACGATAACTCTGGTACCACCGGTGGAATGGGAAGGTTCCAGTGAACATCCTCATCAAACGAAATTGGATTGTATGGTGTGCCCTCTTTGCTACCCGAATAGTATGCCTTAATTGCATTATCGGAGTTCACTCTTAATCCCTCTAATCCCTTTCCGCAGGTTAAAGCGAATACCACTTTTACAGTATCTCCCTCAGGAACATCAAAAGGTCCCGTAGTGAGCAGGAATCGGTAATCAAATTGAGGAAATCCTAATTCCAGCGGGTTATTCAGGAACCGTTTGCCCTGACTGGCAACATGCTGTCCAAGCATATAATCCAGTTTGTCACCATCGAGGTCCATCGGGTCGCTCTCCCAGTTCCACCACTGATGGGAAAAGGCTCCCATATAGTCCTTGCCATTTTCTATTGTGTTCATTGGGGCAGGAGTAAAAACAAGGCTTCCACCAAGGAATCCCTCATTTGGAGGAGATTTTTCACGCTCTCCGTAATCATTTGCGGAAGACCCTGGATGGTCTCCATCATAGATATATGAAAGACTTCTGGGAAATTGATAACCTTTAAGCAACATACCATCGATAATGGCGGGTTCTCCAGCAATACGCCCAAGTTCGGGAACATCTTTTTGCCAGAACAGAGTGTCTGCTTTTTCATCAAACAGTACAGCCCATTCATCATAAAAACCGTCCGGTTCAGCACCCCCAGGATTGTAGTTGGGGTTTTGTGGAGCATCTTTCAAATATGGGATCCCCCATTCATCATACCCCGTAATACCATCATTGTCAAGATCAAAAGGATCTACAACATCCATTACATCGGAATTTGTGTTTCCACCATCCCAGCCTTCATAATCTACCAGATCATCTATGTGCGGCTCAGTATTATCTGAGGATGAGACATCTATATCATACCAATAGGCAACATAGACATCTTCCAGATAGCCGTTCAATCCGGTGTTTATTATGTAATATTCAAAAGCTATAAAATCATCAAACTCCGGCAGGCTCCAGGTCAATCCTCTCTGGGCAACCTTTAGCCCAAGAGGAACATGATTACTTTCAGTATGGGACTCTAAATCATCATAAACTACATAGCTGTCTTCCAGTGACCTTGATTTTGCGTTTTCCTTTCCATGGATGTCTTTACTGATGACTGCTCCAATTTCTCCAAAGAACCCAGAAGTAGGAAGATACTCGACATGAGGGTTGTAAAAGTAGGTGGTTACAGCTGGCTCTCCACCGATCTTGGTTCCCAACCATAGTCCGGCATCATAAAGATAATTGTTTCCTGAACCCCCCGGCCACTGAGCAGATGGACGCCCAGTGGATGGTGAATTTGGATCCCCCACGCTGCCATAATTGGTGATCGCTGACCATAAATTATTTGTAGTGTGGTTGAAAAAGGCTTTTTCAGGTCGCGTAGCCATTGTTTTATAATTTGATGGAAGATTTTGTGTTTCGTTTCGGTTTTTACCACAAATATTATCGATAAGAACAACCTGGGTAATTGCCATTAAACTTAATGAAAGTAACAGTGTCTTTTTTCTGATAGCTCTTAAAATCCTATTGTAATACCAATTCTAAAATGACGTTTTTCCTGATAAACAGCAGGGTGCATGTAAGGTCCTCGCTCAGGATTCTGTTTATTATCGTCTACTTCTCCATCATGGTCTAAATCTACATTTGACATGTATCCAAAGAAATTTTCTTGTCCATCGCTAACAGTGACTTCCCCATCCCCGTTATCATCAAATTGTGATACAAGCTGTTGGTATTGATGATACCAGTTCAAATCATTTACCTGCTTAAATCGTTGGAGATTGAAAAGATTGGTGATGTACAAAAACAAGTCAGTACGTAATTCCCCTAACTTGAACTTATAACTCACACGCATATTGGATGTCATGTACCATGGGTAGGTTTCTGTGTTTTCTACAACTATCCGCCCCTGCTCAGGTCTTGTGTAACGGGTTCCGCTGCCATAATTAACAGCCATTGTTGTGAGAAAGTTGTTATAAGAAAGATTAACATTAGCATTAAACGTGTGGCGCTGGTCCCATGCTAGATATGATTCAAAGGTTGGGACAATGTTACCGGACCATTCGGTAATATAACCCTGTCCCACAGAACTGCTCTTCCCTTTGGCAACTAAGTATGTATAATTTAATTCACCGAAGAAGAAGCCTGGGGGACGTTTTAAAAGGATTAGTTCAAAACCACGGACATTCCCGTAATCGCGGTTGTAATACGTAGTGTACCAGTCACTAACCGTCCAGTAGATCGGACGTGTGTCCGTAAGTCCAAAAATATCCTTATAAAACCCCTTGGCTTCGATCAACGAGAGCGTGGTAAGCTGGTATCGCACTCCTACTTCATACGAAACAGTTAGTTCAGGGTCAAGGTCCGGATAACCAACAATGGGAAATCCACCACCCATGTTATAGGTGATATTCCTGAACATGTATTGCAGAGCTGGACGTTGATAGTATCGCCCATAGTTAAAATATAGCATTGCTTTATCAGTTATAGGATGAGATATACCAAGCCGTGGTGCAAAAACCAGTTTATTTTCTGCTTCCTGAGGATTTTTTATTGGGCGGATTACAATTCCGTGCTCATCCGTCTCAAGAAGACTGTGTTCATATAAACCGGCAGCATCCTTCCAACCCTGATACTGTTCTGGTATCCCATCTCCATCCCAGTCATCGTAATCATCGCTGGTCCAGGTTGGGTCGGTCTCATCATTCGGATACATGGTATTAGGCATAAAATACTCCATACGAATACCGGCATTTACAATAGCACCGGGGTATTCCATTTTGTCACTCAAATACACTGAAAATTCCCGCGGTCTTACAGTATAATATTCTGCATATCCATATCGATCCGGGGGCCAAAAATTGGTTAGGTTATAATCTTTTAACTCTATCCCTGTGGTAAGCTTGTGATGAAGTGTTACCTGACTCACAAGCTCTGATTTCATGGTGGTTGTAACCTTTTTATCATAATGCCAGTGATCCCTTGAAAAAGAATATGGGTGCGCAGCACCAACACCATAGAAGTCGCCACTGGCATGCTTAAATCCCTCATCCGGAATATCAGCCCAAGGCATCCAAAAATACCGACGGTCATAATCATCAATAACACCGTTGCCATCCCAATCTCTTTCGGATTCATCAACATAGTTATTGTGATTAGCATCATGAAACATATCGCTTGGGTCATCGATACCGGTTAAGGAATTATTTGGATTATAGTTATCAAGAACGCCATTTCCATTTAAATCTTCGTTTCTCTTATCACCATCACCATCAATATCCCAATCGAGATTTAGGTCATAGATACCATTCCCATTAAGGTCTGAATACCATTCACCGTTATTCCAAATGCTGTTTCCATTTATATCTTCAAAGGGTTCAGTTCCCCAATAAAGATCAAGAATCCCATCTCCGTCTGTATCCTCATTTAGCCGCTCTATGATGTTCGATTCCAACATGGTGGAGTACTGAGCAATACGCAGAGTGTAGTAGGTGCGATCTGATAGGGTATGAGTAAAACCAATGTTCCACATATTACTCATTCGTTCCCACAGGGGTAGGCGGTCAAACATTGAAAATTCTGTGAGACTTCCATTCCTGTCAAGGTCTTCGGAATCAAGAACATTATTGCCATTGATATCTTCGCCCTCATCAAGCATACCATTACCGTTCAGATCTTCAGTGTCCAGTTGACCGTTTCCATACCATGCATCAATAGCAGATTCGGATTCGAGTATAAAGTTGCTATTTTCATCTTCGTCTGTCATGTCTCCATCAGGAGTCATTAGCATTCCGTTAGCATCATAGTCTATCTCAAACGCTGAACCTGTCCAGCTTCCGCTATTATCAAGGTCATTAAAATATTCACCCGTATCCCACTGCCCATTCCCGTTCCAGTCTGCATAGGGTTCATAATCAAAATACATATCAAGAACTTCATCCCCGTCAATGTCTTCAGTCTGGAGTCCGTCCTGTGACCACCAACTGCTGTAGAATTCTGGAATCTCTTCCTCCTGTAAAATACCGTCAGCGATTTCGCCATATTCTCCATCATGTATACTCAGATAGCCCGGAATAAATTCTGTAAGTTTATCCTCACTCAATCTATGGCTCCAGCTGTAAGAAAAACCATCGTTAAAATTAGAATGAGAATAGAGTCCCGAAAAATCGAGCTTTATATTATCGGTTATCTTCCATGAAAGCTTCCCGGTGAAATTCTTAAGATCAGAGAATTGGTTTGGAAGGTACCCGTAGTCTTCATTTACCTCCCCAGCAACAGAAAAGAAAGCCTTGTTCTTTAATACAGGACCGCTGAGAAAGAACTCCATAGCTTCGAAGTTGTGAGGATTTGCTCCGGTGAAAGCTTCGGAGATTCCGTTTGATGTAGAATAACGAATATCACCAGCAAAGGTATTTCGTCCTTCGCGGCCAACGATGTTAATGACGCCGGACTGGGCATTCCCATAATCAGCACCGAATCCACCTGTTATTATATTGGTTTCTCCTACGGCCATAATGGGAATATCGGAATCGTTTGAATTCCCTGTAAGAGGATCGTTCAACTGAATCCCTTCAAATAGATAAACAACCTCGGCCGAACGGCCTCCTCTAAAGTGCAGGCTTCCCCCGGCATCTTCCACTGCACCAGCGGTGTATGCTACCGCGTCCTCAATAGAAGTAACTGCCATATCCTTCAGGTCATCGGAAGTTATTGTTCTACGGCTGTCCGTCTTGTCCATCTGGATTAATTTACGCTCAGCTTCAACCACAATTTCTTCACCCTCAACTATGGTGGAGGCTAAAACAAATTCTATATTAGTGGTTAGGTCTCCGGATACTCTCACCATGGTTATTGTCATAGTTGAATATCCAATGATTTCTGCACTGACACTGTATGTACCTGCGGGCACATTCAGGATTATAAAATATCCATTCTCATCTACAGAGGTGCCAATTACAGTTTCCGCTATGATTACATTGGCTCCCGGAAGCGGGTTACCTGTTTCTTTATCGGTTACGGTGCCGGTTATTTTTCCTGTATCACCCGCAAATACAGTTTGTAAAAGAAAAAATCCGAGGACCAGTGATAATGCGAAATTGATTAGAGGTTTCCCCATACAATCACTCCATAATTATTTTAAGTTGAACTGTTTTTGATAGCAATAGGTATGGGTGTAGGATAATTAACACTAATCAAGTATAATATGCATAAAATAAAGCCGAAATATCTGTAGATAATTTGTTATATCCAAATTATTTTTATAAGGTGCTGACGAAATAGTAACACCTTTAATAATATTAGAAGCCCATGACAACGGTCATCTTTTTTGGGAGAAGCAAAAGCCTTGACTGGTCAATATCCCAAATCAAGACATTTGCACCACCATCCATAGATCATCATTTTAATAACACCATCTTCTTCGTTTGCACAAATTCCCCAGCCTGTATCTGGTAGATGTATACTCCTGCACTCACAGATTTGCCTATGCTGTCTGTTCCGTTCCAAACAACTGACCTGAATCCCGTTTTCTGATTCTTATTAACCAGTTGGGAAATTTCTCTTCCTATCATATCATAGATGGTTAATGTAACAAAAACCCGTTCCGGCAAATCATACTTAATTGTTGTGACAGGATTAAATGGATTAGGATAAGCAGGATGTAATGCATACGTTTTAGGAATGGGGATTGCCGTGGATTTTCTTAATACAATTTGTCCTAAATCATTATTCATCTCCAAACCCAGAATCCCTGAACACGATGTCACATTTCCACTTTCATCTATGATCTCCCATGCTTCCCCATTTCTAATATAAAATTCGAGGGTCAGTAGTCCATCATCATCCATCACCTCAATCACACAATTATCAAATCCGCAGAGCTTTGTATCACCAGAAAAACGAATATCCCTGGATCCTACCGGTGGTTTTGGAGGAAGACTGTAACTCAATGGATTTTCTACTACAAATTTGTTACCAAAATAAAGTGTTTGCTTCCCGAACTTGAGTGTATTTCCATTTGCCAGTTTTTGTGCAACAATCATCCTGGCTGTTGTTTGTGATAAAGACGATAATGTAATGTTTCCTTCACCTGAACTTCTGAGCCAATAACCATAGCCCGGCTCCAGGGATTCTGCTTCAACATAACTCCCATCAAAACCATAGATTGTGCCGGGGATTATGAGATTATCAGGATCAATGATGCTGTTCACCGGAACTGAAGATGAAATACCGGAAATGAGATTCCAGCTTTCAGTGAGGGAGATGGTGAGTTCGTTTATTGGCACTCCTGAAAAAGTACAGCTACCGGCTTCATCAAAACGGAGCCAATAACCGTGCCCAACAGTTATTTCAGCCATTTCAACATTGGTATAAGAATTATTCTCAAAACTGTATAGTGTTCCGTTAATATAATTGGTGCAGGGGAAATTATCGGACTCATCTGGAACGCTCACCAAATTCCAATCTTCATTATAAGAAACGTGGATCCCTTCAGTTTCAGAAGAATCCCCGGCAATTATGGTTTCATGCACGATGTTTAGGAGATCTCCGTTTTTATCCCCGGAAAATTCCCAGAACATAGCGCCAGCTATGTTTTCATCATTAATATATTGAGTCTTCAGTAATATAGATTCCTCATCATCATAGCTCACCATGACCTGGGTTGACGGATTAAAAAGCCATGGCACTTTTGCCTCATCATGCCAATATTTTAAATATCCCCCTATATCAATATAGTTATCTTTCAAGTCCCAATAATCAAATACGCCGTTTTCCCACGTACCATCCCCTGCCGGTCCTGAATAAGATGAATAGAGTCCGTTTTCTCCGCCCGTCACTCCTCCGAATGCCCTACCATAAAATGCCAGTCCTGCGTTCAGCTTATCCTTGGGAACTCCCCTTTCAATATAATTCTGAACCGATGAACTTAAGTTAAACTCTGAATGATAGGGCTCGGGTGTAGGATCTTCTTCCACTGAATACAAGGGCGAATTGAAATTGGTTACAGGGTCACCCTCCCCGCTCCAGGGACCATGAAAATCATAACTCATGATATTAATCCAATCCAAAACCTCTGAAATGGCTTCCAATTCCAGATGATCCATCATAACCGGATTAGCGGAAGCGGCAATGGTTAAATAGTATGATCTTCCGGTAATCGCTTCCTGTTCATCTAACATCTGCCTTATTCTTTGGAGCAAAAGTGTGAGATGAATTCCGTCATCAGGATGGTGGTTATTTCCCCCAAGCCCGCCTT
>ERZ651768.1864-NODE-1864-length-15097-cov-4.748602_pt1 | contig 15097 bp, 7 predicted proteins | sample MGYA00514754_ERZ651768 | MGnify/ENA metagenome assembly ERZ651768
CGTAGGAGTCTGGGCCGTATCTCAATCCCAGTGTGGCTGATCATCCTCTCAGACCAGCTACCGATCATCGCCTTGGTAGGCCATTACCCTACCAACAAGCTAATCGGCCGCAGGCCCATCCTAAAGTGCGAGCCGAAGCCCGCTTTAACAACTGTACCCCAAAGGGCCCGCTGCATTATCCGGTATTAGCTTCGGTTTCCCGAAGTTGTCCCAGTCTCTAGGGCAGGTTACCTACGTGTTACTCACCCGTTCGCCAGTTTACTACTATTCCGAAGAATAGGTTCTCCTTGACTTGCATGTGTTAAGCACGCCGCCAGCGTTCGTCCTGAGCCAGGATCAAACTCTCCATTGTATATTTAATGGTTTGTATGAATTTGGCTAGGATCAACGTAAGACTCACTGCATACCAAATTGTCAAAAATCTTTTCGAATAAAGCCTGGCAAATTACCCGAATTAGAGAGGGGGTGTCAATAAGTTAATGAACTATTTTTCTGGAGTATAAAGAAGCGCTGGTTCCTTAAAATCTAAGAACCGATCCGGTTCAATAGATTCAATACTCTCCAGTGCATAAAATTCTATTAAAGCTCGATTTTTATCTTTTATATCTATAAATGACCTCATTACACTGCTCATGTATACACCCAATCCTATAATTATCGGTGGTAAGGTATATTGGAGCACGGAGGTTTTAGGTGAGACAGGTTTTGTTAATCTACCGTTTGATAATTTGAATGTGTTCAGTCCAGATTCTGTGATATCACTATAATAAGGCATTATTAATCCAGGAGAGCTTGCAACATAGACCGAACCATTTAGTTCATTTATTTGTCCCATTGCAATAATACTAGATAAAACTAGTGCTGTCACTAAGACTCCCTGACCTTTCTTCCATTCTTTAAGCATAAATTGGCTACCACCAGGAAAAATTGTACCAGTTAGTGCTATCATGGCTCGATTATGTTGAGGAATAGTTTCTACATTTTCAATAGCCTGGTATAAAGGAACCATTAGTTTAGAATAGTGACGGTGGTCAAACTTTTCTTCGGCTGAAATAAATATTGTACGTGCTTCTTCCCATTTAAGATCTCGTAAGTAACTGTATCCTCTAAATGTTAAAAAGTAGGGGTCCTCGCTCCCTTCCGTTTTAATCATGACCTTTTTTGTATGGCCTTTCATGAGGTCTGAATAAATATCCCGGTATTCTGCTGCTCTAAAGGTCACTGAATGTTTCGGCTCAGTATCAATTATCCTTCTATAGTACCTTTGGGCTAATGAATAATTTTTTATTTCTTCGTAGCTACGGCCGATCGTGTACAATAACGCAGGACGTATTGGATCATCAGGAAAACGGTACAAAAACTGGAAACATGTTAATAGACAGCGCTCAAACAATTTCTCTTCGAATAAAAAATCGCAGAATGAAAGCAACTCATCACGCTGAAAAGACGTATGATCGTTCCACTCTGCCTCTACCTGCTCGACAGAACGATATTGTTCCTGACCGAAAAGACCTGAAATGGTCAGAAGGACCAGTAGTTTTATTATGAGTTTTTCCACAAAAAAAATTCCCCCATCCTCAGATAGGGGAATTTACATAAAATATTCCTGAAAGAAAGAGTTTAGCGAATCAACAACATTTTCTTCCGAGCGATAAAGGATTCACTTCTTAATTCATAGAAATAAATACCTGATGCTACCTCATTATTCATCATATCATTCCCAGCCCACTCAATTGTATAACGACCCGGGGATAAAGCATCATTCACTAACGTATTCATATTCTGACCCAGTAAATTATATACACTTAGCACCACATTTTGCGCACCATTAGGAACATCAAAAGATATTTGGGTACTAGGATTGAACGGATTCGGGTAATTCTGTAATAAGGCAAACTTTTCTGGTATCATTGATTCCGCATCAGCAGACGCGAAAGTTGTATTAACAGATGCTGGATCTCCTTCAGTAGGAAATGAGCATACAACATTGAGTAATTCTGGGTCCATAGAAGTACCAGGGAGGTTTGCCAAACCAAAATAGAATGTGATCGCATCAGGGAGAGAGCTTCCATCGGCTAACGTGTAGGTAACATGCATGAGGTCACCTTCCTCACCGTTTCCTTCCGTGCGAGCACGGGAAGTACTATAGCCCAGTACCTTTGCATGATCTTCCAGCCAGTTCCCCAGCAGAGTCATTGTTCTTGGATTACCATCTTCATCGGTCACGTTCTCAAGTTTTTCACCTTTGGAAACACTCGTATAGGTCAGATCTGCAAAATCATGATAAATATCAAGCTCTACGCCACGGATCGGTTCATTATCAACAATGCGAATTGTGAATGTCACCTCACTACCATTTATCTGTACCCCATCCACATAGCCCATGCAGGCACAGAGCCCGGTAGCAATTTCCTGCCCATAGGTTGGGTTTGGGCTACCATCCGGAAGCATGGTACGCATGTCAATATGATAGGATGAATCTGCGGGACAATCCAATTCTGCCCAGCTTCCCGAAGTCATGAAACTTAGAATAAAAGTAAATAAAACTATTTTCTTCATACCGATCTCCCTGAAAACCTTGATGCTGAACTTAACTCAAAAAAATAGCACATAGCAAACAGCGTCCTACTTCACCAGTGCGATCTTTTGAACATGGTAGTGACTGCCGGTCTCTACAGAAATAAAATAGATCCCAGTTGGAACCAGTTCCCCGACACGATTGCGCCCGCTCCACTCAAAGCGAAATCTTCCTGTGGACAAATAAGGCTCTTTCACATCATAGATCAAATGTCCAGTAATGTCATAGACATTCACAACTAATTGACCAGGCTCAGGAATATCTATTAACACTTGAGTCGTCGGGTTAAAGGGGTTTGGAAAGTTTGAACTAACATGAAAAATTTTCGGAATAGCCGGTATCTCATTTCCAGTTTCCATCACGCTGACATCATACACACCGGTACGATTCAAATTCGAACGATACATGGACCAGCTCACACCGATGGAAGGAGCATCGAGCTTATAATCAATTACTTCCAAACCAGCAGTCGTGCCGAATATCAACTCAAGATCACCATCATTATCAAAATCATGTACAACCGGTGTTGTTTCAATATTGCCAGTTGTAGGTATGGGGAAATTCCCCATTAGTGAACCATCAGCTTCAAACCCATATATCTTACCATTTTTCCGTGCTGTTACTACTTCCAATTGACCATCACCATCCAGATCAACAACAATAGGTTCGGTCAGCGAATTGTATCCCAGGTCCACAGGCCAACCTGGTAACACTTCATTCGCCACAGGGTCCCAAACATGGATACGATCATCATAACCGCCAAATAGAAGATCTAACTGACCATCACCATTCAGATCGGCTACAGATATCCCTCCGCGAATATCATCTCCGGTATCATACTGAGCAAAAAGTGATCCATCATGGTTCAACACATATAATTCACCACTATCACAGCCAGCAGCGATCTCATATACACCGTCGCCATCAATATCCACAATGGTCGCTGGTATATTGAAACGATGGGCCCCCGTGAAAGGAAACCCAGGTTTAATATTCCCGCCTACGGCTTCTATCACCCAGACCTGGTCATCATAGGTGCCCACAACAATATCCACTATCCCATCATTTTCAAGATCATGAGCTGCGGGCCCGGCAAACATTCGTCCGATCTCAACAGGAAATCCTGCTTCCGTAGAACCATCATGATGAATAATATAGACCTTACCCCCATCGCTTGTCACAGTGGTAAAAATTATCTCTAGGTCCTGGTCACCATCAATATCCACAAGAACTGGTGCCCCTTCGATGCCACCACCTTGTGTAAAAGTGTGTTCAGCTACCCCATATCCATTAACGATATGTAGCTTCCCACTGCTATTACCAAATACCAATTCATCAATTCCATCCTGGTCTACATCACCAACCGCAGGACTTGATCGGACCCGGTCATTAGTAGAGAAAGGGAAACCTGTAGTAACTATACCGGCAATGGTGTATCCATACACTTTGTCATTCTCCGCACCAAAATAAATGTCTTTCAATGTATTCCCATCAAGATCAGCTAAGACAGGTGAGCTCTTGATCACGATATCTTCAACAGGGAATCCATACTGAGAAAGCGTAAGATTCAACTCTATATCCTCTATCAATTCATAGGGATATTCTTCTGTGCCAGCGGTGATAGTGACCGTACAGGGGACATCACCAGGGGTCGCATTGGAGTTGGCTGAAACCAAGAACCAATCCAGCAAGGTAAATGTCACATCACCAGCCTCGATCGGGTTACTGAACTCGATAGTATCATCACTAATATATATTCTGGGATCCTCCGATGATAGAGTCAGCACAACATTTACCGCATCACCCCCCCAGCTGTTACCCACTGTTACCTTTACCCTGACCGTTTCCCCCGGGTTGAACATGTAGTCACCATCATCATCCTGCTGGAAGTCGACCCCATTTATATAAAGATTAGGGAAATTAAAGTTATTCTCAAAAAGACCCGGATGGAAATTATCTATCATCGAGTGCATCCGGTCATCCTGCCCAGAAGTAAATTCATTAACACATGCATCAGATGCATAGTTCATTATATTATGGACCGGATCATTTCCAGGGTCATCCGGACAGGTATCTAAATTATCATTGCACTGAAAAATATTATCCCCATCATCCTGAGCTGGTGTGTCATCCACCTGGTCACCCCCGGTACACCCACCCTCAAAAGTGTGCAGCAGACCAAAATAGTGTCCACACTCATGGGGCATTGTTTTTGAAGACAGATTCACTGATTGGTAGTGAATTGTTGTTCCCTGCCAATAGCTTCCCTCAGGATTCCACCAGGGAAAGTAGTTCCAGCCACCAGCCCCTGTACCAGACATATCACATGACCATACATTATAATAATGGTATGGGTCTATATAGGTTGATTGTCTCATCGCTTCTTCTTCTTCACCATAGAGATCACCCTCTAAATAGAACCAGTCATTATTGGCCGTCCTTGTAACTGTGTCAAGCGTAAAGAAAACATTATGCTCTTCATTATACTCAATATTCAGTCGTTGGACCGCAGCCTCAATGGCGGATGTGGAAAGGTTGCCAGTGTTGCTTGTTGTATGGATCACGTGCCACGCAACAAGAACATGTACTGGGTCATAATCACGGCTTGTATGAACATTCAACCATTCATCGGTCATGATCCTTGTTCTGATCATTTCTTCCATACCAGGTGAAGAAAGACCACATCTTTTTTCTATTAGGCCAGATGAATTATCACTGTTCAAATCTGTTTGGAGATCAGTATCTGAGATCTTCTGGCCAAACAGAGTGGATACAATCAGAATCGATAAAACAAAAAGGTCTTTCATAGAGTCCTCATTTTATCAATAATAGTTTTCGTGAAACATTATATACAATAGAGCCATCTTGGTCCTTTGCTGTTAACCGATAAAAATACATTCCTGATGGAAGCTCTCCAGCATTGACACCAAACTCATACGACCCTGGGCTAAGATATCGGTCTACGATAGTTAGAACCTTCTCTCCCAGCATATTGTAGACAATCAGATCAGTAATAGAAGCTTCAGCTATATCGAACTGGATAGTTGTGTATGGATTGAACGGGTTCGGATAATTTTGGCTTAGCCCGAATGATCCAGGTATCTCTTTATTTTCATCATGTATGCCCACCACAGCATTGGCTGAATCAACCTCGGCCCGGACCATAAGAGCCCCATCAAAATAGGTACCAAAGTTCTCCCAGCCAAACCCCAGACCAAGGTCTACAAAACTATCATCCGCAGGTGAATCAGCGTCCACACCAATAGCGGGGGTTGCGGGCATCTCCTGGTACCCAATATAAAAGCTGCCCTCTTCCAGGGTCACATTGAAATCGTAAACACTTTGCTCATTCCAGCCCGGATTAAGGTTCATGGCAATATTCTCCAGAAGTGGTGTGCCGGGCATACCATCCTCACCATCATCATCCCAGATGGTCAGAAAGGCCACACCCGTCGATGTTCCAACAGAAAAGATCCGGGCACTGTAGATATTCACCGGATAATTATTGGGAGTGAACCTTACAGCGAGCAGATTATTGGCACCAACATTGGTGCTGGTCTCACTGGTGCCATCATCATGAGCGATCTCATAGATAGTGTTCGGTTCCGGAACACCACAGACCGGTTCTGTCATGTCGCTCTCATCCTCACCATACAAAGCTGTGATCCCATAACAATATTCCAGACCGTTCTGGACCATATTATCATTGTACTCATTCTCAGTAATGTCTTGACCATTGAACATGACATTAAAGGGGCCACCATCGGCGCTTCTATACACATTGAAAGTGGGTGTCATGCCACCTGTGGTCGTCACATTAGCCCGAATACCAAACTCACCATCCGTTAGTCCATAGCCCATGGCAATATCATACCATGGCTCCCATCCACCTAAATTCGCCCAGGAATTCGTACTGGGTGAATTGTCAGCATCAACGGAGATACCAATGGTCATGGTCACCTCTATTGCAAGCACGAAATCACCTAAGAATGACCAGCCCAGGTCAAGCTCTGTCCACTGTCCGGCCACTGTTGTAATATCGGTCTGATAGGTTGATCCCACAAGCGGAACACCCCCAACAACATCATACCCATACACGGTAGTAGGGCCCGATAATTGGTCATCACCAAAAACATAGACCTTGTTCGCCACCACTGCTTCCACACCAAATGGCATATCAAAATACTCACCCATGACCGATGTACCGCTCTGCATAAATATAGCATCCTCGAATGTGCCATCATCAAAAGCGACATCATCATTATCATACGATCCGCCCGGGGGCATGTCCCAGTTCACCTGAACCGTTGCATCTCCAGGGGTCACAATGACATTCTGCACCATGGGTGCCTCATTGATCTCCACCTTCCAGATGTGCACATCATCGATGAAAAGCCCAGAGCCATTCCCGCCATCCTCATTATCATCCATACGACCAGTGAACCGCACCCGTACATCACTGCCAGCATAATTGGAGATATCCAACTGGCCGTTACCATTGAACGGGTCACCCGGCTGGTAGACAGCCCAGCCCCCACCGCCTGGACGCGTGAAATCGCCATAATCGTAGAAGACCTGTTCCCATGCAAACTCTAATCCATTCTGTGGGGTCATATTGACCAGGTCATCAGCATTATCTGCAAAAACGATCTGACCCTCTGATCCAACAATTTCGATATTGTCGATCTGGAACCCGGTCAGTGTAGGATCATCAGGTGTGCTGTATGCTGGATCAGACCCGAAAGCAAACCGAATTATCACTTCGTCACCAACATAATCGTTAAGCTCGAACACAACATCTTGCCAATCCTGCTGCCCACCCCAACCGGTGGACACAGCTTCCAGTGAGCCACCGCAATCATATTCCTCATCATTATATATCCATCCATACCCGTAATCAAAATCATAGGGGTCACTGCCGTTCAAGGACTGCCATGTAGCACCACCGTCCGAAGAGATACGCACATTGGCCGCATCCCAGCCATCTGCACAGGTGCCAGCTACGGTCGCTCCAGCGGGATCCTCTATCCCCCATTTCATGACACAGCTCAGATAGTATCCAGGACCATCTATCGTGATGGGGGGTGAGTCAAGGAACTGAACCCAGGCATCAAGATACCCTCCTACCGCACCATCACCACACCACCAGCTATTGCCATCGTATGCGTTCGATGTTGTTGTATGAAAATAGACCGGCACGTCGCTCACATTGGCAACATCCACCCAATAATAATCCTCAAGATAGTTGTCGCCATCTCCATCAAAATCGGGCAGATCGCACCAAAGGGCAAAATTCATCTTATAGATCTCATCTGCACCCCCTAACTCGGGCAGTGACAATATTGGGGAGATAATGCTGGAAACAACATCATAGTTGTCGTCATCAATATTGAAACTGTGTGTCGCACTATAGCTGGATTCTTCTGTCAGGGTCCAGCCTTCGCCCACGGTCCAACCAGAGACATCACCCTCAAAATCATCCAGCCAGACAGTGGATGTATCATCCCGGGATGACCGGCTGACCATTGATCCACCATTCTGTTGGCTGTTCATTCCATGCCGGGAGGTGATCTGAGTGTGATCCCGATCTTGATGGAGTTTATAGTTCCTATCCTTGGCCAGTGCCAGGCTAAAACACATTAAAACATATAGGCTCAAACGCATGCTATCCCTCTTTTCTACTTATATTTACTAAATAAAGTGGGACACGTATCTGACCGTGTCCCACTATAACTCTAAAGTTTCTAACGAACGTAATGTTATTTCATTAATACCAGTTTCCTGGTCTTGGATGATCCGTTGACCGCCATGGTATAAAAATAGAGACCACTGGACATGTCTGACGCGTCCAGCACATACTCATGACCGCCCGCAGGTTTCATTCCACTGACCAGAGACCTTACCCAGTTCCCCCGAACATCATAAAGATCCATGTGCACTTCTCCAGCAGTCTTCAAACTGTAGCTGATCTGCGTAAGCGGGTTGAACGGGTTAGGATAATTCTGTCTCAGAATGAATTCATCAGGTAACAATGATCCTTCATCCAGACCAACCGTGCCACCTTCATCGTTCGTATAGATCCCCACATATACCCGGTTCATGTAGTCCTCAAATCCTGCTGCCGGTGGATATGTCTCGACAGTGAACTCAGGCATCTGGAAAAATACGCCAACCTGGTCATCCGTGCCTGCACTCGCAAGGTGTATGCCCACTTCGAGCGCTTTATTATCAAGCGTGCCAGATGTGTTTGTAGCATTCTCGAGTTCTGTCCAGGTCACACCATTATCGATAGATTTTGCCATGTAAAGATCAATATCCCCAGGAACATAGAGGGTCGAGTCTTCCTGATAGGTATACTCATCGCCAGTAAAACCAGCATACCACATTACATCACTCTCTTCTTCTGCGCTCATTGTGATAGAAGGATAAAAGTATTGTTCAGGACCATAGGTGCCAGTGGTCAGGGTCATCTGGTCTACCCAATCACCATAGTAGGCATCCGACATATCATGAACCAGATACGCTGTCCAGTTAAGAGGCTCTTCGATCGGATCTGGGTTGAACAAATGCATCATACCGGCACCACCAAAACGACCTTCAATATAGGTGGAGTCCACGACCCCATTACCATCCGCATCATCACAGCCCACGCTTTCTAGACATATTTGCGGGCTGGCAACGACTACCGCATGAAGACCTCCATTCCTATCTGTTCGGACATCAAGATCATACCAGAACCACCACCCAGGAACCAGGTATCCGTAGTCTCCATCTGAATACTCGATCGTGTCATTATAGGTGAACTTCGTTGTATCACCAGATTCGGTCCATGCCTGGTAGAGTGCATCAGATGCAGCAATATTCGCAGCATCTGATAAAAAATAATATCCAGTATTCTCATAGCCTTCATCGCTGGTCCAGGTCTCACCATAATCTTCTGTCATCTTAAAAAAAAGTGTATGATGCTCGGGATCTATTCCCTGCTCCCAATAGGAGGTCCATCCGATCTGGGCCATGTACCCAACTCCATCACTGTTTATATGGAAATCCGGGCCCGATGTATAGCCACCATCAGCATACCATAGTGGATCACCATTATCCAATGTTTGGGCACCATCGGTCAAAATATAAGGGTCAGCAGGGGTAATATAACCATTCGTGACATTCAGACTCTGGATCATATAATGGTAGGAACCGGCCCACCCACTATAAACGGTCAGGCTTTTGGTCCCGTTATCCCCATCTATCATCTGGGTGTTCCCTACCCACAGATCAGGAGGATCGCACGGGAAGGTCGTGCACCCGGTGTTCAAATTGTATACCGATGAAAAATTGGAGTTCTCTCCCACATCAAAAAAGTCGAACGCAAACATTGGACGTCCACCATAGCTGCCACCCCCGCTTGATGCGTTCGTGTATTCGTTCCAGATGGCAGTGGCCCGATTCTGTTCGGACGAAACGGCTGCACTTGGATACCGCCCTTGCGGTGTTCCGGTTGCTGTAGGCAGGTCGGGCTCAGATACTCCTTCCGGATATGTAGTATTGATCTGCTGTTCAACAAACCATTCTTCGCCATCTTCCGATTGGGCCACACCAATATATCCCGCGGTCGCTTCAAGACCGCCCCACTGACGATATACTGCAACCCACCCATTATCATAGGAATATGCTAAAGGATTGGGTGTGCCATTATAGGGTCCATAACCATTCTTTGATGAATCAACAAGTGTTGAAAAAAAATCTGAATCACGGGATCCATGTCTAACGGCTGGTCCAGGATCAATACCCGCACCGAATGTTGCGGAACTATACAATGGTTCTATAACATGCCGCATATGATCCAACCTTGGATTACTAACGGATTTATTGGTCTTGATCACTCGGGCGAACAATGAACCTGTAATACAGATCATAGTAAAAACAATAACTGATCTTTTCATGCTACATCTCTATTATAACGGTAAGAATATTGGTCAAAAGACCCATATCAAGAACTTCAACCCACTGATCCAAACTCAGCACCAAAACAGATCTTTGTATCCTAGAATTCGATGCCCAGTGCGACCTGATGGGTCATTCTAAGTATATCATAATCCACAAATGCATAATCAACCACTGCCATCATCTTACCTAACCGTAAACGTACACCAGCACCAGCGCTCATCCCGGCAGTATCATGACCCAAATGCATCCCTGTCCGGGCAAACGCCATGTTCTGCCAGCTGTACTCAAATCCCATGGCACCATATACCGTATAATCATTGGGCTTGATCCCATCCAAGCTCACCTTGAAACTGTGGACAGGGTTCTTCACGAACACACTGTTAGGCCCTACTAATTCGTTCTCGATCCCCAGCCTGAAGACCAGCGGCAAGGGAAACGTGGTCGTGATCTTGCTCACTCGCTCATCCACATCGATCGTGTCCGGGACCGCAATATGCAGACTCTCACCATTATACTGGACCTCGGGACCAAAATTGGTGATGCTCATCCCCAGCACAACACCATAGATACCCGTGTCAAAGTTGGACCCAATATCAAAGGCCACTGTCTGCATCCCCGCTTCATAGATAATGTCCCGGATATAGTTCAAGGATCCGCCTACCTTTAACCGGTCCGTCAGCCTGCGGGCATAGGTTCCACGGAATGAGGTGGACATCACCCGAAAATCTTCTCCCGTACCATCCGGATAATATTCATTGGTCACACTCATTGGACCGCTATCCAGATAAAAAAGGTGAAAACCAACATAGTCCGAGGGACCCATCTTCCGAGCATAACTGAAGACCCCATGCTGAATACCAGCCAGGTAATTGACCATGGAAAAATATGCCTCACTCTTCTCAACAAACGCTACACTGGCAGGATTATACGGGATCCCTGCCACACCACGACCGGATGCAACATGGGAACCACCCATCCCAATGGCCCTGGCCGATGTCTCAAGCTTCAACCAGTTGGCCGCCGATGTGGCCACCTTCGTGACCACTTCAGGAATATCCCGATACTGACCAAAGGCCAAACCAAACACCAACATCCCCGTTATCACTACTCTTACCATCATCGTATCACCGCGAACTTCCCGATGTGCTCGATCCCGTTCTCACTCTCTACATAATAAATATATAAACCAGGGGCCACTTCATTATTGTTCTCTGTCCGCAGGTCCCACCATTCATTACCATCGAACTGATCATTATGCTCAAGCTTTTTAATGACCTCACCCGTAATTGTGAAAATAGAGATACGACACTCCTGAGGTAGATGGGTGAACCGTATTTTTCGCGAGTCAGGTGTTTCATTGAATATGGACCGTACAATATAAGGGTTTGGTACTACTTTGATCTCCTGAAGTGTAGTATCCACAACACCTGAGACAGCACCCAGCACACTCATGTCTGAGACCCAGTTATCCCCATCCACAAAAAATTTATGGGGCCTGATCACGACCGTTTCACCACCATCCCAAGGGTACCATGGTCGCCAGGTGTTATCATTCACCCCATCATTATCATCATCTACGAACACTGCAGAAGGTTCTATCCCTTCGGAATAGCCCACAGATCCCCAGAGCATCTGTTTATAATATACCGTATCATTCTCTGTGTACGCTATACTCGGATCCCACGCTATGGCCGTTTTAAGAAAGTTGGGGATATCAAAATCGATCTTCAGGTTGAAATTATAGGTCGTTGCCAGTTCACCCCCAATGGAAAGTGTGTCACCGTTCATAAAGATCTCTTCATTCCTTGTCCATGAAATATCACCCGCACCATTCTCCTCATCCAACGGGTTCGCATTCTCATTTCCCCAGTCCGCGGTACCAACGCTGACCTTTTTCCCGGTCCAAAGGTTGGTGATCCTGAATGGAAGCCCAAGAATACCAGTGCCGTTAATTCCAGAGACCTCTATAGAATCGCCCACCGGCTCGGAAAAGAAATCTATCTGGTAATCAAAGTTCAGGCGTCGCAAATAGCTGTTCAGATTCGTATAGGTCATATCGAATTTAAGCCCAGCCAAAAAGAACTGTACCAGGGCCATCGAATCCAGGGGAACGCCATTCTCATCATACCAATCCATGGCAGAAAGTTCAAGCTCGGGCGCTGATAGCGGGCTCAAGGGGATGATATTCTCATATTTGAACCGGATCCCGTCCATCATGTCACTCCATTTACCCACGGGAGAGATAAGCTGGTACTCTGGTACAGATACATCCGAGATACCTATGATAGAACCAGGAAGGCCGGTAAGTGAATCCTTTTGGAAGAAATCTAAGGTATCGAATGAAAAACCATTGGAGTATTTTGGGGTCCTCTCAAGTGTATCCCCTATCTCATAAACATAGATATATGGATCCTCGCAGGCCAATCCATCGACTGCCTGACTGCCCTGTACAGCCTGGATCTCATACATTAAAAGTTTCTCTGATACGATCTCTTCACGGTCCACGATAAAATATGCTCTTTCACCTGTTCCTATATTATCATCATTGGATCTGAACATAGCTTCTATATCGTTCGCATCAGGAAAAGAAACGTTACTAGCAGTATAACCGGGAATAACTGTGATAAGATTCCTATCTACTGCGGTTGAACCCTTATCTGATTCGAGATATGGGTATCCTCTTTCAGGGTTTGGCTGCGACCGTACAAGATCACCATTCACATCATAGTATAATAAGGTGTCAGGCCCAAGAAACTCATCTGGATTGGTTGTGGACCACACTGTATCAGCCGTATATACTCCACCAGAATCAATTTCAGTGAAAAGAACGGTCAACGGTTCCAGACCAATATCGTAGGCGGTCACGGTATATGTATACTCTACACCATCCACCACATTTGAGTCCACAAAGGAGTATTGGATACCGGAATTCTCTCCGAAGCTGAAGCGCGGCGCCAAGGGATCCAAACCATAGACAGAAATATTTCGCCGGGGCTCATCACTTTCACACAGCTCATGAGTATAGATACAATGGTCTACGTCCTCATCGTAGGAAAGGTCAAACTGGGCATAGGGGATCCAGCCAACAAAATTACCATCAAAATCGTAGAGTTTATTCTCCGCGCCGCCCCACGTAATACCATTATCAGTTGATCGATATAACTTGTAACCTTCAAAATCAGCATACCCTGTTAGAGAATCGATCGATGCTTCCGAACTGGCATCCCAGGAGACCAGGATACGATCGTGATCAGCGACCGCAAAGACCTTGGGCGACCTCGGAGCAGAAAAATCACTGAAGATCACTTCCACATGGTTCTCTGCTGTTGCTCCTTCGCTATCGGTGACAAGAAGATCATAGCGGTATCGCGCATAGGAATCTTGTTGACCTGATGTCAGATCATTGACAACAACTGTCGTATCAGAGGAAGTAGAACCATCGGGCGCTGTCCACAGATATGTCAGTTCACTGCCTTCTGGATCATAGGATGATGATGCGTTCAAGACAACTGTTCGATCCTCGAACTTCGGGACCCGAACAGTCTCCCCAGCATCTGCTACAGGGCATATGTTATCTTTTATGGTGACCGTTACCGTATCCACACCATCGCAATAACCATCATTGACCCTTAGTTCGATTTGAAAATCAGTGTCCACGTCAAGATCAGCAGGACTTGTAATTATAAGTGCCGGAGAAGAAGTTCCATCTAACGAAAGTGATCCATCCAATAGTGTCCATTGGTATGATAATGCATTCCAGTTCAAATCATAGGAACGGGAACCATCCAATATAAATGTTGATTCACAGGTAATAAGATCATTCCCAGCATCAGCAATGGGTGCATCATTATCCAAATATGTCACAACGAGTGTATCTCGGACAGAATTCTCACCATCATTTACCGTCAGCATGAACCTGAAATCCTGGTCAGCGCTGATCTCTGGGAACATGAACATTGCGATCGATGAATCAGGATCGCTCAGGTCGTATCCATCCATGGACTCCCACTGGTAAAATAAGTATTCATTATCAGGGTCCTCTGATTCGGTACCATCCAGTTCAACGCTAAGATCACATCCATTACTCCGGACAAGGTCATCCCCAACATCCGGCATGGGACACATATTGGCCTGGCAGGTAACAAGTAGCGTATCATAGTCTTCACAGATCTCATCATCATCATAAACTCGCAGCTCGATACGGAACTCAGTGTTATTCGTCAGGTCCTGCGGGTAATTGAAATAAGGTTCAGCCCTCTTGGACTGGCTGGAAGAGAATGAGAACCCATCATCCAGAACTGTCCATTTGTAATTTATTTCCCCACCGCTAACAGAGGACCTGGTCCCGTTAAGGTAAACACGATAATTACTGCCGGATCTTTTACCGCCACATACCAAAGTATCAGGGCCTGCATCTGCTGTACACACCTGGCCCATGGATGGTGTCATTAACAAGAAACCTAAGAAGAGGATGAAGAGAGACCTGATCATATTGATCAGAATTCGATGCCCAGTGCGACCTGATGGGTCATTCTAAGTATATCATAATCCACAAATGCATAATCAACCACTGCC
>ERZ651768.1865-NODE-1865-length-15086-cov-9.318542_pt1 | contig 15086 bp, 15 predicted proteins | sample MGYA00514754_ERZ651768 | MGnify/ENA metagenome assembly ERZ651768
AACTTTTTTCAATATTATTAAATGCTCAACACAGGCACAAAGTACCAATATTATAATGTCTGGGCGCAGACACTGCATACCATTTCTGATTTTCTTGACAACATCTGGATTGGGTCAATCTTATCTGACCAATTTTCATCCTGATTCCCTGCGCTTCAAGACCGCCACAGCTGTGCGCTGTTTTGAGACACCTGTCATAGATGGTATCCTGGATGAGGCGGTATGGCAGTCGGCTTTACCCGTGGATGAGTTTTTTCAAACCAATCCGCTGGAACTGACGCCGCCGTCGGAAAAAACCATAGTCCGTATACTCTACGATGATAATTCATTGTACATATCATTCCAAAACTATGATTCGCAGCCTGATAAGATCAAACGGCCTCTTACTCGCCGCGACATTTGGATGGAAGGATTTAATTCCAATGCCGACTGGGTTGGCCTTTCCATTGATTCCCAAAATAATGACCTGAACGGATATTTTATCGCTGTGAATGCTGCGGGAATAAAGATTGACGTTATCATCTCCGGACAGCAGGGCTATGATAACAGCTGGGACGCGGTGTGGGATGTGGCTGTTAATATGAATGAGGAAGGCTGGTCTGCTGAGTTTCAAATACCATTTGCAATATTCCAGTTTAAAAACAGCGAAGTGATTACATGGGGCATAGAATTCGAACGCCATATTCATCGCCTACAGGAACAAAACATGTGGCCCGGGCGAAGAAAAAGCACACAAGGTATTGTATATTCTCTGGGAGTTTTAAATGGGTTGAAAGATATCCCGGCTCAAAAGCAGCTTGAAGTACTTCCTTATACTTTGATTGGACGAGGCAAACAGAAAAATCAATTTGATGTGGGTGTAGATGCGCGGTACGGTTTGTCTTCCAGTTCAGTGTTCAATCTAACTTTCAACCCTGATTTTGGACAGGTAGAAGCTGACCCGTCTGTTTTAAACTTGACCGCATTCGAGACTTTCTATGAGGAAAAACGACCATTTTTTTCCGAGGGTGCAGATTTTTTCAACCAGCGTTTACAGTTGTTCCATTCCCGCCGGATCGGTAAAAGCCCTGATTATCTTCTACCGGAAGATGGTGAAATAGAGAATGCGCCGGAAAATACTACCATATTGGGAGCCGTAAAACTTATGGGCAACACTGCATCTGGCTTGAACTACGGTGTGATTGAGGCTGTCACATCAGAAGAAAGAGCCACCTGGATCACAGATAGCAGCCGGTCCCAATTGATCATAGAACCGCAGACCAATTATTTCATTGGCCGGCTGGAAACTCCGGTAATCAATGATATCTCCTGGGTTGGCCTCATGGTGACAGATGTAGCCCGCCTGAAATACCCTGGCGCAACAGTCACAGGTCTGGACTGGAGGTTGAATTTTCTAGATAACAGGCTTTTTTCCACTGGCCAGGTTATACATTCCAGTACCAACGGCACCTCCGGGAATGCCTTCCGTTTCAATGCCGGCTACACGGATCCGGTGTGGTGGAGTGTGCGGTTCTGGTATGGTTACTATGATGATACCTTTGACGTGAATGACCTCGGTTTCCTGCGACGTAATAATATAAACTGGGCGGGGGGACGCATCGAATTGCGAAAACAGGAGCCCTGGGGCAAATTTCTAAATAATGATTTTGAACTCAAATTTATGAGAAAATGGCGAGGCGACGGCCTGATTCTTGAGCGGGAAATTGAAATTGAACAAAATAATATGCTCTCTAATTACTGGCGTCTCGGATATTTCAGCAAACTATTGTTTACCGCTTTTAATGATGAAGATATATTCAGAAATGAAAAATCTTGGACCTATAAAACAGAACTCTTTGGATATGGAGGAGCAATCATCAGTACCGACAGGCGGAAAAAATTGGTGCTGTCAATGGAGGCCGGGGCTGGATATGCAAAACTGCGAGGCCGGGGCTACCGACTAGGCCTGGGAGTAGAAATAAAACCTATAGAGCCCCTGAATATAGAAATCAAGACCAATCAGGATCTGTCCCCAACTTATATGCAATGGGTGGATATCATAGAAACGCCAGAAGATACGGTAAGGGTTTATGCAAATTCCAGACAGGTGACGAAAGATATTACTCTGCGTCTGAACTGGACCTTTTCGCCAGATCTGACTCTGCAGTGTTTTGTGCAACCTTTTTACGCTGATATGAATTATGAGAAATTCTTCCAGCTCTTGACACCTAATACCATGGACCTTGAAACCTATGACTATCTTGCCCAGGCTGAAAATCCCGATTTCACAATTAATAATACTGTGGGCACGATTGTTCTGCGCTGGCAATACCGTCCCGGGAGCACATTTTACCTGGTATATAATCTCAACGAGAGCAGGTTCTATTCACCTGTAGATGAGGCCTGGACCCTGGAGGGATCTAACGCTCTTTTCGTTAAATTGAATTACTGGTTAAAAAATTAGATCAAGTATTTTTGTAGGTCTTGTAATATTTTTGAAATATAGGTTCGTTGAGAACAAAGCCGATGAGATAGTGAATCATGGGTCTGCTGTCTTTCAGGGCCAGCATTAATTGATCCATCTCAAACCATTTGCATTTAGTTATGCCTTCCTTCCGATCCGGTATCAGTTTTGCTTTGGGGGAACCAGTATATTGTACCAGAAACCAGAAAGTCTCTTTTACTTTGATACTGCCTTTTAGTTTAATGTGGTGATAGGTAGGGATCAATAATTGCAATAATTTTAAATCTTTTTTCTTCAAACCAGTCTCTTCACAAATTTCCCTCATTGCGGTCTTTTTTCTATTTGCTCCTTTTTTCAATTTTCCCTTGGGCATGTCCCAGCGACCGTTCTTTTTAATAAATAAAATCCTTCTTCCCTGGATAACAACACCGCCTGCCGCTTTTATTTTATCGCCCATGAATGATATATTTTCTTATCAGAAATGGATTAGTACGTATAAATCAGTTTCAAAATATTTAACTAATAAATTTCCCATATTCCTTTCTTTGTTTTTTCATTATTTCTAATTCTTTGTCACCTGTAATAGCAATATTCGGGTGTAATGTAAAATCCAATGTTTTGTTTCTGCCGCGATACCGGACCGCATTGAGGATATATTTCATCGCTTCCCGGCGGGCAAAATACTTATTATCAGACCGAAGAATCATCCAGGGAGATGCTGAAGTATGGGTTTTTTTTAACATTTTGAACTTCTTTTCAGTAAACTCATCCCATAAGTTCACTGACTGCAGATCCACTTCACTCAGTTTCCATTTCCTCAAAGGATCGTTCTTACGGCGGGCAAAACGTTTTTCCTGTTCTTTTTTTGAAACAGAAAAATACATTTTTAATAATATCGTGTTTTCATCTGCCAAGAAATATCGTTCATACGCCACAACATGCTTCAGGAATTTTTTATACTGTTTATCTGTACAAAATCCAAACACAGGCTCAATCAAAGCCCTGTTATACCAACTTCTATCAAATAATACAATTTCACCGGCGTGGGGAAAATGTTCCACATAACGTTTAATATGTAACTCAGTTTTTTGCATTTCACTTGGTTTCCCCAAGGCAACAACCTGATAGTGTTTCTCATTCATGTAGCGCGTAATTCTCCGGATAGTTCCACCCTTCCCTGAAGCATCACGGCCATCAAAAAGAACAATCATTTTTTTTCGATACCTTAAAAGATGCCTTTGCAGTTTGATTAATTCCGCCTGATAGTGCTTTAATTCTTTTTTTTTATGGTAAGGCATTTTCATATTGTCTTCAATTTCCCGGGGAACATCATCACTTAGATCTGTGATTGATGCGGGTATTTTTTGGCTATCTCTCTTCATTTTCTATAAAACCAGATTCTACCTGTATTTTAAATAATAAAAATTCTAGTTCAATAGAATATTTAATAAATAAAAAAACAGTGTTTTTTTCAAAAACCAGAAAAATAAAACTAATCGGTTTTTTGTAATTTGGAAAGTAACGATTCATTATCTATAATAGTTTTTATTTGATGACACCATTAAATAATAATTAATATTTCTGATAATCCAGCATTGAAGCCAGAAATCTGAACATTAGTTATACTTTAAGCTTTTTATATAATAATAGATCATTTCGGATTGCCTAAATTCATGTTTCTTTTTTCATAAAAAGTACCAGGTTTCTACCTAATTCATGGCCATAAATATTGGGATAATTCAATTCCCAGGATCCAATACGGAGCGGGAGACGATAATGGCCTGCCAGCGCGTGGGAATGAATCCTGTGGAATATTTTTGGAATGAACCAGCAGCCAAACTGTCTGATTTAAACGGGTATATCATTATTGGCGGGTTCTCCTACGAGGATCGTTCCCGGGCCGGTGTTATCGCTGCGTTGGATCCCATTATAAAACAGATCAAGGTAGAAGCGGGGAAAGGGAAACCTGTGCTTGGTATCTGCAACGGCGCACAGATTTTGGTAGAAAGCGGTCTTGTTCCAGGTCTTGAGGGTCATAGAGTTGGGATTGCCCTTACGGATAACAAACGGGTAAAAAGCGGCCATGTAGTGGGTGTAGGTTATTATAATACCTGGACAAATCTTAAGATGTCCACACCGTCTGACCGATGCGCATTTACCCGCCATCTAAAACCCAATGAATGGATAAACATTCCCTTGGCCCATGGCGAAGGGCGCTTCATCATTCCTGATGAACTACTTGAAAAAATGATCACTAATGACCAGACCGTATTTCGGTATTGCGATAAAGGCGGAAAAATAGCGAATGAATTCCCTACGAATCCAAACGGGTCTATGCACAACCTAGCGGCGGTATGCAGCCCCGCTGGGAACGTCATGGCCATAATGCCCCATCCGGAACGGACAGAAAATGGCGACACCATTTTTTCATCCATGAAAGAATTTATTGAAGACGGGAATCCCATTACGAATCACACTTTATCTTTTAACCGTCCCCACTACGAAGTGACGTCCTATGAATCGAATGGCAATTCTACGGAATGGGTCATCGATATGATTATCACTGATAACGAAGCATCTTCTGTTCACGATGCATTGGATCGTTTGGGCCACGATGTTACCATCGCCCGGCAAACGCATTGGGAAATATCCACCGATGGTGATCGCGAAACCATCCTGCAAAAAATTGATGCCACCGGCGAACTCTACAATTCCAACAAGGAATTCATCAGCAAAACCACATCCACGGAAAATACCGCATCTTTTTTGGTGCGGCAGAAAGAAGACATGCTCGGCCGGGCAAAACTCGAATCCCTGACAAAACGGTTTGAAATTGACGGGATTACCGACCTGAAGCGCGGTGTCATATGGAATGTAATCGTGAACGGCGGTGGTTCTGAAGTTGTTTTAAACGACATTTTGAATACACACATATTATTCAATCCATTATCTCATGAATGCTATCGAATCAACTGAACATTATAAAGACCGCATCAAGGCGGAACTGAATAACACCCTTACAGAAACAGCTTTACCCATCGGATCCGCCAGTCGGCGAACCGGAAAGGTGCGGGATCAATATGATTTTGGCGACGCTATTGCGCTCATTACCACCGATCGCCAGAGCGCCTTTGACCGGATTTTAGCAGCTATCCCGTTCAAAGGACAAGTTTTGAACCAGACCAGCGTCTGGTGGTTTGAACAGACCAAACATATTATTCCCAATCATGTGATCGACGTACCAGATCCCAATGTGACTCTAGCGGTAAAATGTGATGTCTTCCCCATTGAGTTTGTGGTTCGTGGGTACATCACCGGCAGCACCAGTACCGCCCTGTGGACCGTATATAATAATGGTGACCGGGAATACTGCGGGAATGTACTTCCGGAAGGACTCAAGAAAAACCAGAAGCTGGAGGCCAACATGCTCACCCCCACCACCAAGGAAGAGCACCACGATCGTCCCATTGCGCCGGCTGAGATAGTGAATGAAGGGTGGATGAGCAAAAAAGACTGGGATTATTGCAGCCTGCAAGCACTGGAATTGTTTGCTTTCGGACAGAAAAAAGCAGCCGAGAACGGTATGATACTGGTGGATACCAAATATGAAATGGGCCAGGATGTGGACGGCAACATTGTGCTTATTGATGAAATCCACACGCCGGATTCCAGCCGTTACTGGATCGCCGAAACTTATAATGAACGGATGGCCGCAGGGCAGGAACCCCAGAATGTTGATAAGGAATTCTTAAGACTTTGGTTCGTAGATAATTGTGATCCCTACAACGATGAAACATTGCCCGACGCGCCGGAAGAACTGGTGACTGAATTATCCAGCCGATACATTTATTTATATGAGACCATCACCGGCGGATTGTTTCCATTCCCCGATGCGGGCAAGCCAGTTCATGAAAGAATTAATAAAAACTTAAATGAATATTTATAAACACAAAGGGTACGAAGAACTCCAAGGATTTTTCTTTGTGAGTTCCGTGAACCTTGTGTTTGAAAAAAGGAAATTAAAATGAAAACTGTGATCATCATGGGTTCCACTTCAGACGAACCCCACGCCAAGAAAATAACAGATAAGCTGGATGACTACGGCATCGTCTGGGAACAGCATGCAGCCTCGGCCCACAAACAGCCCTTGAAGGTATTGGAAATCCTTGATGCCAACAAAGATAGGAAAGATATTGTGTATATCACCATTGCCGGTCGGTCCAATGCATTGTCCGGGTTTGTAGCGGCCAACTGTGAATCTCCAACGATTGGCTGTCCTCCATTTTCTGATAAAACAGATATGATGGTCAATATTCATTCCACCCTGCAGATGCCCAGCAATACACCAGTCCTGACGGTGGTGGATCCTGGAAATTGTGCATTGGCTGTAAAACGGATATTTGGTGTCTAGTCAGCTGACAGCTGTTTCACCCCTGGACGGCCGTTATGGCTCTTCTACAAAGCCTCTCGGCGAATATTTTTCTGAAATGGCGCTCATGCGCTACCGTTTGAAAATTGAGATCGAATATCTTATTGCAATAAGTCATGAGAGAACAATTTATGAATTGCCCCTTTTCTCCAAACGGCAGCTGAAACAACTGCGCAACATCTACGAAAAATTTGATAACAGCGATGCTCAGAAAATCAAAACTATTGAAGCTCAAATAAATCATGATATGAAAGCTGTGGAATACTTTATCCACAGCAAGGTAAAAAAAACTCTATATCCCTGGGTTCACTTTGCTCTGACATCGGAGGATGTGAACAATCTGGCTTATTCTCTGATGTGGAAAGATGGCTTAAAACAGGTTTATTTGCCCCAACTGCTTTCTATCCACAAACAGCTGAAGAGCCTGGGTAAACGCTACAAACAGGTTCCCATGCTGGCTCTGACCCATGGCCAACCCGCAACCCCGACCACTTTCGGCAAGGAAATGGCCGTCTTTTGCAACCGTTTGCAACGGCAGATAGACCAAGTTAAAACGCACGAATTGATGGGCAAGTTTGGCGGCGCCACCGGCACCTGGGCAGCTCATATGGTTGCTTATCCTAAATTGAATTGGCTCCGCTTTGCCCGAAGATTCATCAAACATATGGGCCTGAAGCCAAATCTGGTGACTACCCAAATTGAGCCCCATGATTCTTTGGCGGAAAATTTTCATCAACTGATCAGGGTTAACAATATTCTCATTGATTTGTGCCGGGATGTCTGGTTCTATATCAGCAGAGGTATTCTAACCCAGAAGAAAATAGCAGGTGAGGTCGGCTCTTCCACCATGCCCCATAAGATCAATCCGATCCAGTTTGAAAATGCTGAAGGTAATATGGAAATCGCAAATAAACTGTTCAGCCACCTGGCCGACAAATTGCCTGTTTCCCGCATGCAGCGGGACCTGACCGACAGCACCACTCTGCGCAACCAGGGTGTAGCTCTGGGTCATTCCTGCCTCGGTCTTATCAATATTTTAAAAGGATTGAACCGTATTACTGTGAACAGAGTGCAGATGTCTGCCGAGCTGGACAACCACTGGGAGGTCCTGGCAGAAGCGGTGCAAACCCTGCTGCGCAAAGCAGGACAACCTGACGCATATGAACAACTGAAAGAAATCACCCGCGGCAAATCTGTGGATGTAGAATCAGTAGCAGAATTTGTCTACAAGCTCAACCTATCGGAGCAGGATACCCAGACGCTATTAACCCTTACACCGGCCAATTACATTGGCCTGGCACCCAAGCTTGTAGAGCTGAGCTGATGTGCGGCATCGCCGGAATCTATTCCCATAAATCTGTAGCGGCCGAACTCTATGACTGCATTATTCACCTGCAGCACCGCGGACAAGATGCCGCCGGCATCATGACCTACGATGACCGTATGCACAAGGAAAAAGGAATGGGGCTTGCTAAAGAAATATTCAATGAAGAAAACATGAACCTGCTTACGGGGAATATTGGAATTTCACATAATCGCTATCCAACCCATGGCGGTTTTAGTCACGGAGAAGTACAACCGTTTTGGACCTCTGTACCCTATGGCATTGCTTTGGCCCATAATGGAAATCTTACTAACTACCAGGAACTGGCAGAAGAAATCACAAAACAGGATTCACGATACTTGAACACCAACAGCGATACAGAAGTTTTGCTTCATCTTTTTGCAGATCAATTGCACGAAGATAAACCACCAGAATCAAGTGAAGAATTTTTTAAGTTGCTTTGCGGTGCTGTCAGTACAATTTTCAATAGAGTAAAAGGGGCTTACTCGGTTACAGCAATGATTATCGGGAAAGGTCTTGTCGTTTTCCGTGACCCCAACGGTATTCGCCCGCTGGTAAAGGGCGAACGGTCCAACGGAAACGGCGGGAAGGATTTCATTTTTGCATCAGAAAATTCCATGTTTTATTCCCTGGGCTACGAACCAAAAGGAACCGTTCTCCCAGGCGAACTTATATATGTGAATAATGAGGGACAAGTATTCAACAGGAGATTGGTTCAAAAAGAATTCAATCCATGCATTTTTGAATATGTCTACTTTGCACGTCCCGATGCCACACTCAATGATGTCAGTGTTTACCGCGCACGCCTGCGAATGGGACAAAACCTGGCGCAAGCATGGAAAGAAAAACACCCGGAGAAAAACCCGGATATCGTTATTCCGGCGCCCAGTACGGCAAACACCGCTGCTCTCTCTTTTGCCCATGAACTGGGTGTTCGATATTCCGAGGGGTTATATAAAAATACATTTATCGGGCGAACTTTTATTATGCCGGGCCAGGTGGAGCGTAAAAAATCTGTAAAATATAAACTTGTGCCTCAAGAATTAGAGATCCGGGATAAGAAAGTTCTGATCATGGACGATAGTATCGTGCGGGGAAATACCAGTCGGGAAATTGTGCGTATGCTCCGGGATTTTGGAGCCCGGGAAGTATACTTTGCTGTGGCCTGCCCGCCAGTAAAATCGCCCTGTTTTTATGGGGTTGATATGCCTACCCGAGACGAACTCATTGCTGGAAATAAATCTGAGAAAGAAATAGAAAAATATTTAGAAGTGGATACCTTGCTGTATCAAGAGATAGACAGTCTTGTCGAAGCTGTTACACGAAAAGGCGATCATCACATTGACCGTCCTTGTATGGCCTGCCTCGATGGACAATATGTTGGCAATGATGTGGACGATGCAAAAATGGACGAAATGGAAACCATGCGCGAAAATGACAGGAATGGGAATTAAGCGCTTTACCATAGATGTCTTTACAATTCTGCTGAAAAAAATATGAAAATATTACTTATTGGCTCTGGAGCTAGAGAACATGCCATTGCCAGAGCCCTGAACCGTTCGCTCCATGAAAAGGAAATCTACTGTCTGGCATCCAATATGAATCCGGGTATTGCAGAGCTATGTCATGAACTTACAGTTGGCAATATAAACGATTCTGAATTTATAGTGAACCATGCCAACGAAGTGGGTGCGTCTTTGGCAATCGTGGGACCGGAAAATCCGTTAGCCACAGGAGTTGCCGATACTTTATGGGATGCGGGCATTAAAGTTGTCGGTCCTAAAAAGAATCTGGCCCAAATCGAGACTTCCAAAACCTTCACCAGAAATTTATTAGAAGAATACAATATTCCCGGTGACCCCAAATACAAAACTTTTAATTCTATGAGCGGTGTTCTAGAATTCTTAAATGTATTGGGTGAAAACTATGTGGTGAAATACGATGGATTGGCTGGAGGAAAAGGCGTAAAGGTATCTGGCGATCATATCCATTCTCACAATGAAGCCTTGGCATATTGTCAGGAATTGGTAGATAAGGACGGAAAGTTTGTAATTGAAGAAAAATTCATCGGTCAAGAATTTTCCCTTATGAGTTTCTGCGATGGAGAGACTCTAAAACATATGCCTGCAGTTCAAGATCATAAGCGGGCCTATGAAGGTGACACAGGTCCGAACACCGGCGGCATGGGGACGTATTCGAATGCGGATCATTCTCTGCCTTTTTTAACCAATGAAGATATTGCTGAAGCCCAAGCCATCAATATGGCTACAGCCAAGGCCTTGAAGAATAAATTCGGCGAAGGCTACAAAGGCGTGCTCTATGGCGGATTCATGGCCACCGTAGATGGGGTTAAACTTATTGAATACAATGCCCGTTTCGGCGACCCGGAAGCCATGAATGTTCTGCCGCTGCTTGATGCCGATTTTATTGAAATATGCAACAGTATTGCCGATGGCACATTAAACAGCGTTGATGTGCAATTCCAGAACAAGGCCACTGTCTGTAAATACGCTGTACCGGAAGGATACCCCGACAAACCAGTCAAGGGCAAACCCATTGATGTATCTAATGTTGTGAACACCGATGATCTATTCTATGCATCTGTGGATATTCAAAATGGGCAATTGGTAGAAGCCGGCAGCCGAACCGTTGCTGTCGTAGGCATAGCTAACACTATTTCCGAAGCAGAAAAAATTGCTGAAAATGAGATCTCAGCGGTAGAAGGTCCGCTTTTTCATCGTACCGATATTGGCTCCATGCAACTTGTAAACAAGCGGGTTGAACATATGGATTCTCTTCGATGATACGATTGGGTGTGCTGGGATCCACGAACGGGACCGATCTGCAAGCCATTTTAGATGCTGTCTCTGCAGGAGAATTAGACGCCGATGTGGCCGTGGTTATTTCCAATCGGACCGGTGCTTACATTCTGGAGCGGGCGGAGATAAATAATGTGTCTGCTTTTTTTATTTCCCACAAAGGTAAAAAAAGGGAAGAATTTGATGGCGAAATAACAGCGGTGTTAAAAGAACATAGTGTTGATCTGGTTTTATTGATTGGTTTCATGCGCATCCTTTCACCTGAATTTTGCCGGGTATGGCAGGATAGGATTTTAAATGTTCACCCTTCCCTCCTGCCCAAATATGCCGGCGGCATGGATATAAACGTTCATGAAGAAGTTTTAAAAAATAAAGATACGGAAACAGGCTGCACGATTCATTTCGTAAACGAAGTAGTGGACGCCGGGCCGATCCTGATCCAAAAGAAATGTAATGTTGATCCAGATGACACCGTTGACTCCCTAAAAACAAAAGTACAAACATTAGAAGGTGAAGCTTTCATCGAAGCAATTAAATTAACCCAACTCAAGGACACGTAGAGCACGAAGTAATTTCCTGGTGTTTTATGCGTCCTTTGCGCTTAAAAAATAAGAATGTTAAATAATCCAACTTTAAATCGAAGGCCTATTAAAGTAAAACGCGCACTTATATCTGTTTTTGATAAAACAGGCGCAGTGGAACTGGCCCAATCGTTGAATGATTTTGGCATCGAAATTCTTTCCACCGGTGGAACAGCCAAAGCACTCCATGGTGCTAATATTCCCGTCACCGATGTAAGCGACTATACCCAATTCCCCGAGATAATGGATGGTCGTGTGAAGACCATCAATCCATTAGTGGAGGGAGGCATCTTGGGATTACGGGATAAACATGACGAAGATGCTGCATCCAATAATATTCAATGGATTGATCTGGTGGTCTGTAATCTGTATCCATTTTCAGACACTATTTCCCGGGAAGATTGCGATCTGGCCTTGGCATTAGAAAATGTGGATATCGGCGGCCCCACTATGATCCGTTCTGCAGCCAAAAATGTGGGCTGGGTTTGCGTTGCCGTGGATCTGGCGGACTATTCAACTATCGTTAATGAACTTCGGTCCGGTGAAATTTCATTCGAGACCCGAAAGCACCTTTCATCCAAAGCCTTTGGTCATACAGCACAATACGACACCATCATCCACAATTATTTGAAGGATGAGAATTTATCAGACGACTTTTCCATCACTTTCAATAAGCATTCAAAAATGCGCTACGGAGAGAACCCACATCAGGCCGCCGCTTCCTATAAGATCCCCGGAAACAGTGAGCCCAACATTCTCAATGCCAAAATCCATCAGGGGAAACGGCTGTCTTATAATAATATCATGGATGCGGATGGGGCTCTGGCCTGTGTAAGAGAATTTGATGAGTCCGCCTGTGTAGTGGTGAAACATGCCAATCCCTGTGGGGTCTCTGTGGGTAATGACCTACTGGATGTGTACAATCGGGCCTTTAATACGGATTCCTTATCAGCTTTTGGTGGGATCATTGCATTTAACCGGACCTGTTCCGGCGCTGTGGCAGAAGCTATCACGTCCGTTTTTGTTGAGATCGTTCTGGCGCCACACTTTGAACCGGCAGCGTTGGAGATCTTTAAAAAGAAAAAGAATCTTCGTATCCTTGAGATCGGCGAATTCGGTCGACGAGAATCCAAGATCGAAGTGCGAAATATAAACGGCGGTCTTCTTGTCCAGGATGTAGATACCAAAATATTACTGAAAGATGATCTATCCGTGGTCACGGTAAAACAGCCCACGGCTGAGGAGATTCAAACTGCCCTTTTTACATGGAAAGTACTCCGCCATGCTAAATCCAACGGTATCCTAATTGCAAAAAATAATACAACCGTGGGGCTCGGTGCTGGTCAGGTCAGCCGCGTGGATGCGGTACACATGGCCTTGCGAAAAGGCAGAGAAAATATGAAAGGCGCGGTACTAGCCTCCGATGCTTTCTTTCCTTTCCGGGACAGCATTGACGCCATCAAAGATACTGGTATTACAATGGTCATTCAGCCCGGCGGATCCATCCGGGACCAGGAAGTGGTTGATGCTTGCAACGAGTACGGCATCGCTATGGTATTTACTGGAACAAGGTGCTTTAAACATTAATGAGAATAAAATAATGAAAAAAACTATTTGGCTGTTGCTTTCCTCTTTTGGGATAATGTTTGCGGTACTTTCATGGATTCAGGAAGGAGGTCTGCTTCCTGTAAATATGGGATGGGGTAAAGGTTTCCTGGCGGTTGTCTGCGGTGCTGTTTTATATATATTGTTACCTCGTAAAATAGATTAATTATAATAGACAGTATTGTATGTGCGTTCATCGAAAGTATGTAATTTCATTTTAGTTTATATTATTAATTATTACCTACTATTTACAAAGGAGAAATAATGGGCAAAGAAAAACTGCAGGTTGGTGAAATATCGAAACCCCGGTTTGAATTCCGATCCTTTGGACAGGATTTCAACAAACAAGCAGAACGAATGGCCCGATTATCCGTTCCTATTCCAGAAAAATTATGGGTTCGCCATTCCCCGGAAATCTATATCATGTCCCGCACCAATGATATTAACAACACTAAGATTCGCGAAGGGAAAATGGACATTAAGACTTATGTCCAGACTGTGGATGAGTTGGAACAGTGGAACCCTCTCACTAAAACTGAGTTCCCCGTCTCTATTGATTTTCTGAAAAGTGATATTTTCCCCGCTTTCCAGGTGGATTTGCCCGACTTCGAAAACAATGAATACACAGTGGATGAATTCCTCGTCATGGTTAAAAATCATTCCGACCTGCAGGCAGTGAGCGTTATAAAAGAACGGTTTGGATATATGGTCAATGATACCATTTGCGAAGTGGGGAATATTCTGATTAATGGGGCGAAAGTGATGACAATTAATTCTGAATCAACCGAACTGGATGATATTAAAAAAACCATGAACGATGTCGGGCTTGACGGCGTTGAAAATATTAATTATTTACAAACGATTAAACGCGTTATTGGTTGGATTGATAAACCATTAGCGAACTAAAAGATATCTTGTTGGTTTGATGGAATAATGAAGATATGTCCATAAATATTTTTTTCAATAATCCATTTATCCACAACTCCAGAATAGTAAAAAGGACATCTTATGGCAAACGAAATTGAAAGAAAGTTTTTAATCAAATCATTACCCGAAGATATGAGCGGTACAACCATGCGGCAAGGTTATCTTCAACCGGAAAAAGAACGGGCTGTGCGTATTCGCACTGTTGAAAAAGATGGAGCAAAAAAGGGAATTCTCACAATCAAGGGCATGGGCAGTAAAAGCGGTATGAGCCGCTATGAATTTGAAACAGAGATCCCGGTTCAAGATGCAGATCATCTTTTAACACTTTGCGACCAGCCGCTCATCGAAAAAACACGTTTTAAATATGGCCATGAAGGACTGACCTGGGAAATTGATGAATTTCACGGCGTCAATGAAGGTCTGGTGGTAACCGAAGTTGAACTGGAAAGTGAAGATCAACAATTCAATAAACCAGAATTCGTGGGCGAAGAAGTGACCGGGCAGGTAAAGTACTATAATATGATGTTGCTAAAAAATCCTTTTTCAACTTGGTAATAATTACAATCTGTGGTTAGATATGTTCTAACCAGGTTTTTGGTGGTGTGCCTGTCCACACTTTCTTTACAGGCAACGTATCCAAATAAGTCTGTTAAAATTATTGTCCACACCAAGCCCGGTGGTGCCGTAGATCTCATGGCTCGGCAGTTTGCCCAGATCGCAGGACAAAAATCCAACCAATCTTTTGTCGTAGTAAATAAACCGGGAGGGTCCGGGCTGCTGGCCTTGGCAAATGTCTATAATGAAAAACCTGATGGTTATTCTATTCTTGCTTTTCCAGCCGCTTATCTTGCTCCTATTCAAACTACAAACATTGGTTTTGGTCTTGATGATTTCGAATATCTTGCCTGCCTTACCATTTCCCCGGAAGCCATTATTA
>ERZ651768.1867-NODE-1867-length-15077-cov-3.164667_pt1 | contig 15077 bp, 15 predicted proteins | sample MGYA00514754_ERZ651768 | MGnify/ENA metagenome assembly ERZ651768
AAATTCACTTTTTTGTCTGTCCGACACTACTTCAATAAGAAATCCAATAACCCAAATTAAAACACCGATTATATCCAAAATTCCAAAATTATTATTATTATTATTATTATTATTAGAAGGCAAATAGCATTATGAAGTATCTTTGTATCTTTCATAAAATTGACTTTTGGGGTGGATGAAAAATCATTTCTTTTGTCATTGAATTATTTGAATTAGGATTTAGATAATATTGGAGTCCTCCATACAGGGCTGTTTCTTCAGGTGTGAAGTCAGCAGAAAATACCGTGTCTCTTTGTGTCCCGTAAACGATCAGATTTTCTGCTTTCGCGGTTCCGGACCACATGCCTCCGCTCAGTGAGATCCTGATCTTAGATCCTATTTTGAATGTAGTGCTTCCCCCGATTAGCGGACTCATGGCAAACCCGGTCATAGACTGACCGCCGCCGGCCGACTGATTGACAAAAGAGTCATCAATGAACTCATCGTTCCAGTAGCTCATAGAGGGTCCGTACATCCCAACATCAAATCCAATGGAGTGAATGCTAAATAGTGCGTCATCACCCCCACCTCCAAAACCAGCGAACCCTTTCTTAACATCACCTATATCAATATCTGCATCATCAAATTCCATATCTTCGTCGTCATCATCACCAAACATATCAAGATCAAAATCTTCGTCATCCTCTTCATCAAGAATAGCATCTTCATCTTCTCCGATCTCTTCATCTCCTTCCTCTTCATCATATCTCAACATGTCCAGGAGCCATTCCTGATTATTATCTAAATATATTTGAAATCCAAGGTATCCTCCCATGCCGTCATACCCCTTCTCCAACTGTTCATCCATCAGGTCCAAATCAGTAAGATATGCGACCAGTGCTTCAAAAGTAGCACGGTCTGCTTTACCTGTTTGTTCCAATCCAAGCATGTCCTGCAGCTCATGTTTCCAAGAAGGATACGACCCTCCCTGTGCCTGTAATGACCCAAAAAGTGTCAATGTTAAACAACCTAATATTAGTTTTGAAGACAGACTCCTCATGTTCACCTCACGGTTAATTTTACAAAATTAAATATTTCTTCCCGGCCGATAATACGGTTTTGTATTACACAATGCAAGAATAAGATTAATAAATATTTATTAATCATTATCTTATTTTGACGACATAATTTCTGGTTTTATTATCGGCATTTTTCTCAATATTCTTTATATACTATTGCTAAAGTAAGTCTATTTTATAATTAAAACCATGAAATTAATCACTGTGATCAATTTCGCCAACACCCAGCCGAACGATGTTTTTGTCCTTTGTCTGTGGATAAACATTCCGCGTATCAATAATAAGATCGCTATTGTCACGGACAAATTCATAATCCACATTTGAGTGATCTGTGAGAACCACAGTTACATCGAAATTATTTATGTTTTCTATTGATCTCAGTCCGAATTTTTTACTGGAATTCCAGGTGATCTGAGACACATACGGATCGAAAAAATTGACCTCAGCTCCTTCCTGTTCCAATAATCTCATCACATCCAATGCCGGGGATTCCCGCACGTCATCAATATCTTTTTTGTAGGCCATTCCCAAGATTAAAACTTTACTTCCATTAATAGGTTTGTGAAAACGGTTTAATCCCCGCCCTATTAAATGCACAACATGCTGGGGCATTCCCGTATTGATTTCACTGGCAAGTTCAATAAACCGTGCCCGGTAATCCAGTGATTTCATTTTCCATGCCAGATAGTGAGGATCGATAGGTATGCAATGCCCCCCCAGTCCGGGACCGGGAGAGAACTTCATAAAACCAAAAGGTTTTGTTCCTGCAGCATTGATCACTTCCCAGGCGTTCACACCCAATTTTTCACACATGATGGCCACTTCATTTGCCAACCCGATATTGATGGACCGAAAGGTGTTTTCCAGCAGTTTTACCATTTCTGCAGATTCGGGAGAAGAAACGGGAACTACCTCCTGGACGATTTGCTCATAGAGTGTTTTACCCAATTCGGTACATCTTTCCGAAATCCCTCCGATTACCTTGGGTGTATTGGAAATGGTATAGGTTTCATTTCCCGGGTCCACCCGTTCCGGTGAAAAACACAAAAACAATTCACTACCAATTTCAAGGTGTGACGCTTGAAGCTTGGGTAAAATCATTTCTCTTGTGGTACCGGGATAGGTGGTACTCTCCAAAACAATGAGCAATCCCTCGTGCAAAAATTGACATATTTGTGATAGTGCATGATTGATAAAAGAAACGTCAGGGTCCTTTAATTTATTCAGGGGTGTGGGCACACAAATAGAGAGTGCATCCAATTCTTTTATGCATGAAAAGTCAGTGGTTGCTTTAAATGCTCCGGTTCGAACTAATTTCCCGAACTTTTCATCATCCACGTCACTGATATAGTTTTTACCCTTGTTGAGTGAATTGACTCTTTTCTTATCGATGTCAATTCCCGTTACCGTGAACCCTGCGTAACCAAATTCACATGATAGTGGCAGTCCCACATACCCTAACCCGATTATGCCGATTTTAGCAGAACGATCTGTGAATTTTTCTTTTAAATTGTACGACATTTATTTTAATAAATTTCTTTCATAATGTTGATGAATGTAAATTTTTTCAGATTCTCTTCTAAAAATGAGTAGGGAATTAACTATAGGTTGTAATGAAAAAGTAAAAGAAATTCGTAACCCTAAATATACACACTTATTAATAATTACTACGACATTTTCCTTAACTATTCCCTCTAATTTCAAAGGAAATATTAAATGATTTCAATAAAAAAACTTTTGTTTTTATTTATTCTCTTGACTATTGGTAAAGGTACTGAAATTTTTCATCCTACTCCAGACAGAGAATATGACCTCCTACATTCTGTCATAGATATTTATATTGATTTGAACGCAAAATCCGTTGAAGGAAATGTAACCCATACACTTTCGCTCTTGTCAGATCAAATTGACAAGATTTCATTCAATTCAACAGGCATTAATATTAAATCCATCTCTGTTGATGGAAAAAAAAATAAATCGTTTGAAACTAATAAAAATAAATTGATAATACCATTAGACCAAGATTATAGCCTGGATGACACAGTTATTGTCTCCGTTGAGTATGATGCTGAACCACAGCTCGGATGTTTTTTTGTACAACCGGATTCTGTCTATCCCAAAAAACGTTTTCAGGCATGGACCCAAGGCGAACAGATGCACAACCAGCACTGGGTTCCCCTTTATGACTATCCAAATGATAGAAGTACTTTTGAGTGTATTCTCACTGTTGATACTCCCTTTGTGGCTATTTCTAATGGTGCCTTGATTGAAGTGAAACAGTTGGAAGGGAGGCGAACCTTTCATTGGAGTGAGTCTGCACCCATGGTGAGTTACCTGATCTCATTTGTGGTGGGTGAATACAGGGAGGTAAAGGACAATTCATCGTCCGTACCCATTTCTTATTGGGTTTACCCAGAACATGACCGTGGTGATGCCCTGCGGTCCTTTGGTCTTACACCTGAAATGTTAACGGTGTTCAATGAGTATACAGGTTTATCATACCCTTATGAAAAATATGACCAAATAATTATTGAGGATTTCATGTGGGGCGGGATGGAGAACATTACCCTGAGCCACATGACAGACCGAACCATGCACACAGAATCAGCACAGCCCAACCATTCCAGTGAATGGCTGGTAGCGCATGAGCTGGCCCATCAGTGGTATGGAGACCTGTTAACCACCCGAAACTGGGCAAATATATGGCTAAATGAAGGCATTACGTCTTTCATGGAACTCATTTGGGTAGAGCACAAACACGGGTTTTCAGAAAAGGAATATTATAGGTATCAGGAGGTGAGGAGTGTAAAATATGCTGATCATGGAAAAAAGCCCATGGTTTTTTACAATTATGAAGATTCCAATGATTTATTTGATGCAAATGTTTACGCTAAGGGTGCCGTCGTTATGGACCTTTTGCGGAATATTCTGGGAGAAAAACCCTTTCAAAAAGGGTTGCAATATTATACCAGAGAAAATGCATATAAAAATGTGGAATCCTATGATCTAAAAAAAGCATTTGAGGAAACAACGGGAAAAAATCTGTACTGGTTTTTCGACCAATGGATGTACACTCCCGGTCTTCCAGAACTGACCGTTGACCATCGGTATGACAAAAAAAAGAAAGGAACAATTATTACCGTTGAACAGACGCAGGACACCACCATTTCTTCCACGTTCCGTCTTCCTTTTACCATTCTTATTGATGATGGAGAAGTTAATCGTTACAAAGAAGAATTAACAAAATCTAAACAGGAATTTTTCTTTCCATCAAAAGAACCAATCATGGTTGTGTTTGATGAGGGATTTCAGATTCCTAAGTTTATGAAACATAAAAAATCAGATAAAGAATTGACCTATCAGTTGTTCAGTGCTCCAAGTGTAAATGACAGGATCTGGGCAGCCGAAGAAATGGGAAAGAAAAAGACCAGAAATAAAAATGTCAAAGCGCTCTTTCATTCAATGGAATCCGATGAATTCTGGGGTGTAAGAAAGGAAGCGGCTGCCGCTCTCTCAAGGTTAAAAATGAAGGGAAAAGAATCAAAAATAATTAATGTTTATAAAAGTGAACCTGATGGACGAGTCAAGAGTGAAATACTGAATTTATTCAAGGATACGAAAGGAGAAAATGTAGTTGAATTTCTCAGGGATATCATTCTGCATGAACAGAAAGATTATCTTGTTCGATCTGCTGTGAATTCCTTGGCGAAGATCAATGAAGATTCATTGATGAAATATATGAACTTTATTCTGGAAAGGGAGTCTCACAATGATATTGTAAGGAATTCCGGAATTCAAAAATTATCTGTCATTGACCCTGATTCTAATTATCATCAACTTTTGGACCTAGCTTCTTACGGAGGAACGTCCTGGAACTCAAGGACGACAGCAGTACGAGGGCTTGAAAAATATATTAAAGATCATCCTGAAATTCTGGAAAATATGATTCATTTCCTTGAAGATTCAAATTATAGAGTTCGCTGGAGTGCAATCAATATTTTATGTAAATATGGGGGAGAGGATCACCTAAAACAAATGATAGATATTACCGCGGATGATCTTTTGGGGGGAATGCAGTTCAGTTCGGGGAAAAACCATTTGAAGAAAAGAATGGAAAAAAGGAATGCCTTCCCCGGTTCATTGAAAATATCTAAAAAGAAATTGTCAGATATCTATGATCAAATGGACCAGGTTCGTCTGGATTAGGTAAAATGTCGTTCTCTGCCTGGCTCATCCCTGAAGAAAAACACTCTGGGCAATTACAGGAATTGATCAATCGATTGTCTCAGGAAAACAATTCATCTGAATTCCCTCCCCATTGTTCGCTTCTAACTCAAATCCAAAATTTTTCCGCCATTCCAATTGAAAAGATTGATTTTTTCTGTTCTTACACAAAAACGGTTAAATTAAACATTTTAAACATAATGGGTGGTGACACTCTGTTTAAATCCCTGTACATTCAATTTATAAGGGACGATTCCATACTGGAGTTTCAGCAAATTTTTTCAAATCTTTTTAAAAATCGGGAACCATACCGATTTGATCCTCATTTGAGCCTTATGTACAAAATTGTATCAGCTGAAAAACAGAAAAGGATCATTTCAGAAATATCGTTACCAGATCACATAAATTTTGATTGTATTTCTATTGTAAATACGGGAGAAATCATTGAAGGATGGGAAATTGTCCATAACCAAAAATTATCCGAATAGATCAAAGAAATGAGAAAAATTCTGACCTTGATCGATGTTCAAGAAAAACTGGTACCTCTCATGGAAAATAAAACTCAATTTGTGGATAATCTGGGTACCTTGCTGGAAGGGGCCCAACTTTTGGATATCCCCATCATCTGGATGGAGCAATTACCGGATAAGTTAGGTCCCACAATTCCAGAAATTAAAGATGTAATGAAGGGCCAGACTCCCATCATAAAAAATGTCTTTAGTTGTGGCGATTCGGATGAATATCTTTCTGTACTAAACAGGTACAGTCCGGATGAAGTTATACTCTGTGGAATTGAAACTCATGTCTGTGTATATCAAACAGCCATGGATTTACTCTCTATGGAAAAAGGTGTCCAGGTTGTTGCAGATGCAGTGACATCCCGAAAAAAGCTGAACCATGATATTGGATTACAGCGAATATCTGCAAAAGGAGGGTCACTGACCACATACGAATTGTTATTATTTGAGGAACAGAAAATCGCCGAAGGGGACCGGTTCAGGTCTCTGATTAAATTGGTTAAATAATGCAGTAGAAAAAGTAAATTCATACCTTTAAAATTAAACTATTGGAGTTAAAATGAAAATTATATCGTCAATTCTGTGTTCTATCATTAGCCTGACATTAGTCACAAGTTGTGGTGATGCTGTAAAAGCTGAAATAAATCTTAATACCATTCAATGTGGAATGTGTGTCAATAAAATAAATAACAGCCTGAATGACTTAGACGGAATCGTCAAAGTTGATGTGAGCCTTGATAAGAAGGTGGGATATGTCACCTATAATCCTACCATGGTAGATTTAGCATCCATAGAGAACGCAATAGCTGCCGTCGGTTATGATGCTAACGATACAAAAGCAAACAAAGAAGCGTATAATAAATTGGATGCCTGCTGCCGTATTCCAGGTAAATAAGGGTATTATCTAAACTTAATTTCATCTGAACAGGGGAAAGAACATTTCTCCTGTTATTTCTGAATTTAGAGGAATAAATATTATCACATTCGGAATAATCCAATTTATGCGCAATATTATACTTTATTTTCTATTTCCAGTCATGGCATTTTCTGTCAATTTTTCCGGGGATGGTAAGGTGATGAAGGGAGTGAAGTTGTTTTATAATTATCAAACAGCAGAAGCAGTTAAAATCATAGCAGCAGCACGGGAAAATTTTCCTGAGAATCCCCGAGTCCATTTTACGTGGGCGGCTGCCCGAATGCTGGATAGTGAGGCACACAACCCCGTCAGTGAATCTTATGAAATATTAGAAGGTGATTTGAATGAGGTCATCCCAATTTTGGAAAATCTGAGTGACTCACATGATGATATTCCTGAATACAAACTCTATCTCGGTTCAGCAATAGGATTAAAAGCCCGAATCAATTTGGGAAAAAAAGAGTGGGTGTCAACACTGGTCAATGCCTACAGGGGTTTTAGAATTATAAGAAAAATAGAAAAAAATCATCCCGACCTAATGGATGCAAAATTACCCATAGGAATTGTTGAATATTTTGCCGGGTTAAATCCCGGATTAGTTCAGTGGACAGCAAAATTAATTGGATTGGAAGCAACAAGACATGCGGGATTGCTAAAAATAGAACAGGCTGCTTCTAACGGAGAATTTTCCAGTGTGGAAGCTAAAAAAATAATCACTTTTTTGTCGTTATGGGTAGAAAATGATATAAAAACAGCGTTGAACTACAGTAGTGATTTACATCGGGATTTTCCAAAGAATTATTTCTTCACCATCATGTATCTTGAAAGCCTGATTAAATCTGGAGAAAAAAAGAGGGTACTAAATCTTTTTTCAGAAATGGAACTGGAATTGGAATCCTTAACACCAATCCAGAAAAAATGGTATAAAAGTTATCTGGACTATGAAAAATCACAATATTATTACCACAATTCTGATTTTGACACTGCATTATATTATGTTGATCTTTCTATTAAAGAATATCATGCGGAACTGGATGTTATCCTGTCCCATGCTTTGCTACTAAAAGGTAAATTGCACGATTTAAAAAATGAAAGAGAGAAAGCCATACTTTCCTATGAAAAATGTGTAAAATTGGATAACTATTCCTCAGCTATTGATGAAGCAAAAATTTATTTCAAGAATAGGTATAAATAGAATTGAATGTATATATAAATCCCTTTTTTTTGTGAGATAAACTCAAAATAACTAGACGTATATTCTCAATATGGATGAGACAATTAATCGAAGATTGACCAGAAAAGTGATGGTAGGGGGTCTCCCCATAGGGGGAGGCGAACCCATTCCTGTCCAATCCATGACAACCACAAAAACTCATGACTTAAGTGCAACGATGAAAGAGGTTGAAAGGCTTGAGGAATCCGGGTGTCAGATCATCAGGATTACAGTTCCCGATAAAAAAGCTGCTGAAGTGCTTCCTGAAATAAAAAAACGAATGACGGTTCCTTTGGTGGCAGACATCCATTTTAATTACCGGATGGCATTGGCAGCTGTGGATGCCGGAGCAGATAAAATTCGTATAAATCCCGGTAATATTGGTGGAAAGGAACGGGTAAAAGAAGTGCTTGATAAGGTCAAAGGTGCCAATCTTCCCATCCGAATTGGGGTGAATGCAGGCAGTCTGGAAAAAGACCTCATAGAAAAATATGGATATCCCACTCCGGTAGCCATGGTTGAAAGTGCAGCCCGGCACATAAAGATTTGCAATGAACATGATTTTTATGATATTATTGTTTCTTTGAAAGCCTCTGATGTGAATCTCATGATCGCTTCCTATAAACTGTTTGCTGAACAGTTTGATTATCCTCTCCATCTTGGGGTGACTGAGGCCGGTCCAACCCGTTCAGGATCCATTAAATCTGCCCTTGGAATTGGCTCATTACTGTTGGAAGGGATCGGCGACACGATTCGTGTGAGTTTAACCGATGATCCGGTTGAAGAAGTCCATGTGGGATATGAGATTTTAAAATCTCTGGGGCTTGCTTCCCGTGGTGCTACAATTGTTGCCTGTCCGACCTGCGGGAGACTTGAGGTGGACCTGTTTAAAATTGCCGGTGAAATGGAAGAAGAATTAAAAAATATTGAAACACCTATGTCTATCGCTCTCATGGGATGTGCGGTAAATGGTCCCGGAGAGGCCAACCACACCGACCTGGGAATTGCCTTCGGAAATGGCGCAGGCCATATCTATTATAAAGGTAAAAATTTAGGGAAAGTAAAAGAATCAGATGCTATGAATTCATTGAAAGGTTTAATCAAACGGTATGAAGAGGAATATAAACTGACCTCCTGATTTTTTGTTGTTGTAATTATGAGTTAATTGTACGGGGATAAATGTGTCAATATATAAACCAGATTTTATTCAGGAATGGGGTGACATTCGTCGCAAGGGTGGATACAAACTATTGATCAGAAAAAAAGGCTGGACAATCGTGCTGGCATTTTTTACATTTTATTTAATTCGTGATTCAATTTTATATTTGTTCATTCCCTATCTCATGGTGACAAATATCATCTCCTGCCCATAGATGTTGGTACGGGTATTGTGGAGTGCCATTTTAGGTATTGGTGCTTATGTGGTGGGGGCTCATTTATGCAGGGTAAAACTCCCTAAATTTGTTGCCGTTGGACAACCGGGAGAAGCCCTCAAAGAAAGCAAAGAATGTGTTATGTTAGCCAATCAATAACTCAGTTTGAAAAGGCAATTGTGGTTAGGATAAATATACATTCATTTTTAAAAAGAACGATACAATTGATCATAATCAAAAGTAATAGATCAAACTGCAATCCTAATGGGAATGAAGGATGAGACAGGATTTTCTAACCAAAGTAAATATTCCTATTATTGGAATCCTTTTTCTTTTTGGATGCAACACACAAATAGAACAATTCAGTCTCACTGAACAAAATCATGAAATGTGGCGCGATTATATTAAACCAACAGAAAGGGACCTGGCGTGGACCGGTATTCCTTGGCGGAGTTCATTTCAGGATGGATTGGTTGAAGCCAATGCAAGGCAAAAGCCAATGGTGCTCTGGGTAATGAATGGGCACCCGCTTGGCTGTACCTGAAACAATGGTATAGCGGGCCGGAGGTCCGTTTGGTCAGACCCTCGAATTATAAACATCACAAAACAGTTCATCCCTACAACCGATGAAGTATGGCGCTTGCAACGTGGTGAAGATCCAGATGCCATTATCTTTCAAGAGATGGCAAACCAGGGTCACTATCGTACGACTGGTGGAACACGACAGGGGATATATGTGTGTAGTGCTGGTGGTAAACTAATGAGTTCGATTAATTCCTTAAATGCAGATGATGTTCTGAAGACTATTGAAGCTGGATTGGATAAGTGGGATGCCCTGCCAGTATCGGAAAAGCTATTATCAAACGGTTATGAATTGAACATAAAACACCGTTGGGAAAACAGCTACCCAGACCAGGGATTGGTACTGACATCAGTAAATGCAGATTTATTTACCGATCCCCCCAAACAAACCGATCGAAGTGACCGTTGGAATATGGACCATGCTTGGTTCAGTCAAGCCGAAGCTCGTGGTTGGCTTCCGGATGATCCTAAAAATGGAGATATTTATGAACTACCTGAAGAACTGGCGAATCGTCTATTCTGTTTTCACCTGGTTGATAACGTGAGAGGTCAATCTTTACCCTTTGCCCCTCAGGAGATCAAAGTGTCCGGTCTTGAGATCGAAGTGTTAGACCGTGGTCATTCAACCGTGCGGATCAAAATCACTGGACATTCCAAAGCGGTTGCAAAGGGAGAATGGTTATTTGGAGAAAATGACTGGACACCCTCATATCCACTTGACCATGGTATGAAAACAGAAATACTTGGTGATGCATCCTATAACCTGGACCTAGAAAAGTTTACGGAATTCGAAATGGTTGCAATAGGTAAGCGCTACGGTAAAACGGAATTTAATAGTAGACATCTCAGTCCGGATTCAAGTTGGGTTGGTTTTCTATTCACTCTTGCAGAGGACCGAGCGGCAGACAGAGTAGCACCTGCCTTTGTGGATATTTACAATGCTGATTGGATTGTAAAACCTTAAAGTAAGACCTATGTATTGGTCATAAAAATTGAATGGTACGAGGTTTAAATAAATATGTATATTTATTATACTCTGGATTTTAAAAATAAGTTATGAAAGGATGGATTATTACCGGGGCAGTCTTGGCAGGCATTGCAATACTTTTTGGTGCTTTTGGAGCACATATATTGAAAAATAAAATCACAGCAGACTATTTGACAGGTTTTGACACAGGGGTCAAATACCACTTTTACCATTCTTTAGGATTAATGATCATTGGTATATTAGCCTTTCATTTTCCGTCTGAACCACTTCATATTCCGTGTATATTTATTGTGAGCGGTATAATTCTTTTTTCTGGGAGTTTGTATGTCCTGTCAATAACCGGTTTGAAATGGATAGGTGCAATAACCCCATTTGGAGGAATATCGTTCATCATTGGTTGGTTTTTAACCGCATATTATCTTTTGAAAGGAACATCTTCATGAATCTGAAAATCAAACCATTTTCATTGGAAGTCAAATCTTTGTATATAAATCATGGAACATTTCACGATGGAGATGCGGGCTTGGATTTATTTGTTATACATGAACAAACAATCGATCCGGGTGAGACAGTTAAAATACATCTCCAAATTGCGTGTGAAAATGAAGAAAATTTACCGTATCTGCTTTTGCCCCGCTCTAGCATTTCGAAAACACCACTGCGTCTCTCAAATTCCATTGGATTAATTGACCCTGGTTACCGGGGAGAAATCATTGCCGTTGTGGATAATATCAAATCGGAACCTTTCACGGCTGAACCGCGACAGCGTTTGTTTCAACTGGTTGCAATGAATGGTTCACCCATACATTTTTCACTAGTGGACCAGTTATCTGATACCAGCCGGGGGACAGGAGGATTTGGTAGTACTGGAGATTAATCCTCCTCTTTTTTAATTCAAAGATTCAATTTTAGCACACTAAAAACTTCAATTTTAGCACACTACCTATAAAAGTGCTAATTTTTCTTTTTTCTTTATATCTTTTGTATTATAACTTCCGCGCTGCATTTAGCAGAAAAATAACACATTAATTTTAAATTTAAGGAGAGAAATTAAATGGCTTTAAGTATAAAACCACTGTCTGACCGTATTGTGGTAGAGGCTGCCCCGGCGGAGGAAGTATCTTCCGGTGGTATCATTTTACCTGATACGGCCCAAGAAAAACCCCAGCAGGGGACCGTAGTTGCTGTTGGACCCGGTAAAACATCTGATGCCGGTACACTTGTTAAATTGACTGTAAAAGCAAAGGACAAGGTACTGTTTGGAAAATATTCCGGTTCAGATATTACTATTGATGGCAAGGATTACATGATCATGCGAGAAAGCGATATACTCGCAATAATTTAAAAGGAGAACAAAGAAATGGCGAAAGAAATTTTCTATGATTCCGTTGCCCGGAATTCCCTAAAAAAAGGTGTTGATACTTTAGCAAATGCTGTAAAAGTTACACTGGGACCCAAAGGAAGGAATGTAGTTATTGAAAAGAAATTTGGCGCTCCAACCATCACCAAGGATGGTGTGACAGTTGCCAAAGAAATTGAATTAGAAAACAAATTGGAAAATGTCGGTGCCCAGATGGTAAAAGAGGTTGCATCAAAAACCTCTGATATTGCGGGTGACGGAACAACAACCGCCACTGTATTAGCACAATCGATTATTAGTGAAGGAATGAAAAATGTTGCTGCAGGTGCAAATCCAATGTCAATTAAACGAGGGATTGATGCAGCTACAGTTTCAGTTGTGGAACAATTACGCAAACAGAGTAAAGACCTACCAGACACATCCCAGATTGCCCAGGTTGCAAGTATTTCGGCAAATGGAGACAAAGAGATCGGTGATAAAATTGCCGAGGCAATGGAAAAAGTTGGAAAAGATGGGGTTATTACCGTGGAAGAAAGCAAAACAGCGGAAACTTTCCTTGAAACTGTTGAGGGAATGCAGTTTGACCGTGGATATTTATCCCCCTATTTTGTGACAAACTCCGAATCAATGGATGCTGAAATGGACGATCCCTATATTTTAATCCATGACAAGAAAATCAGTAATATGAAGGACCTGCTTCCATTGTTGGAAAAAGTCGTTCAAACCGGAAAACCCGTTGTTATACTCGCTGAAGATGTTGAGGGTGAAGCCCTGGCAACCTTGGTGGTGAATAAATTACGGGGTACGTTCAAGGTGCTGGCTGTAAAAGCTCCCGGGTTTGGCGATCGCAGAAAAGCAATGTTAGAAGATATTGCTGTTCTCACCGGTGGAACCGTCATTTCCGAAGATGCAGGATACAAACTGGAAAATGCTACTTTGGATTATTTGGGGTCATGCAAGCGGGTAGTTTCCGATAAGGATAATACCACGATTGTGGACGGAAATGGTGAAAAAGATAATATCAAAGCACGTATCAACGAAATCAATGTCCAAATCGAAAAAACCACCTCTGATTATGACAAAGAAAAACTTCAGGAACGGTTGGCCAAACTTTCCGGCGGAGTGGCTGTATTGAATGTTGGTGCTCCCACCGAAATAGAAATGAAAGAGAAGAAGGCTCGTGTGGAAGATGCACTGCATGCAACTCGTGCAGCAGTGGAAGAGGGAATTGTAGCTGGTGGTGGTGTTGCTTTTTTACGGACAGTTTCTTCACTGGACAAATTGGATGTGAGTGATAACCAAAAAGTAGGTGTGAACATTGTTCGTCGTGCACTGGAAGAACCCATTAGACAAATCGTGACTAATGCCGGATTGGAAGCATCCATTGTTGTACAGGAAGTTCGTAACGGAAAAGAGGACTATGGATTTGATGCACGGTCTGAAAATTATGTCAATATGTTCAAGGCGGGCATCATTGACCCGACCAAAGTAACTCGTGTTGCAATTGAAAATGCAGCATCCATTTCAGGGTTGCTTTTAACCACAGAAGCGGCCGTGACGGAAATTCCGGAAAAAGAACCCCCAATGCCAATGCCACCGGGTGGTGACATGGGCGGAATGGGAGGAATGGGCGGAATGATGTAATCTTTTCGGTCAACCCAGGTTTTAAATTAATAGCCTCCATTTTTGATGGGGGCTATTTTCATTAGATAGAAAAAATGAAAAAGTCGTAAATTCTATTGTATACTGGTAATTGATTTACAAAATTTAGGGGGATTTATAAACTTTATGTCTAAATGGAATAAACAAAACTTTTTAAGTGATCTGGAAGAAAACTGCAGTCGTGAAGTGGTCAAGATAACCAGGGAAATAATTAAGTTTTCTGAGAAATATTCTGAACATATATCCTGGGGCAGAGGTTCGGAACATGGAACCATGACCTTTCGCTGTACATCGGACGTGGGGTTATTACCTCTCTTCCACCTCAATTCAGATGGTAATATCAATTTGCAGATCAATTTTCTGCGTAATAAAGACATACCTAAAATGGTTCTACGAGACATGGTGGTGAAATTGGAATCCAATTTTTTGAGAGAATACGATCCTGAAATGTATCCAATTGATTCCTTTGAACCGATTGAAGACTTATTTAATACTAAATCTCAGGTCACCAAATTTTTGAAAACCATTGAAGGATGTTCCTATCGATTAAAACAATAATTTTTTAATATATTTTGGATTAAAACCCCGTTGATTCGGGGTTTTTTATTTCCATAAAATAGGGCTAATTTTCTTTTATGGAACTACCCAATACACTCCGATTTATTTCATTTATTTCCCTGTTTATATTTAATCTCCAGTCAATCATTGCCCAGCCGGAAATAGCCTGGACCCAGACCTATGGGGGAAACAACTGGGATGAGGGACACTGTGTCAGGGAAACAGAGGATGGCGGTTACATTGTTGGAGGGCTTACTATGTCTTACGGCGCAGGGCTTTATGATGTTTATCTTATACGCACTGATGAGAACGGGGATTTGATTTGGTCACAGTCATATGGAGGTTCCGGCTGGGACGAAGCACGCTCAATTCAGCAAACATCAGATGGTGGTTTTATCACTGCGGGAAGAACCACATCCTTTGGTCCCGGAGACAGTGATATTTATATTATCAAAACCGATGCTGGTGGCGATACCCTGTGGACAGGTACATACGGTGGAGTGGATTATGATGACAGCCAGTGGGTAGGAGAAATACCCGGTGAAGGATACATCATCGCCGGAGAAACATTCTCTTATGGACAGGGAGGAGGTGATATTATATTGTTGAAGATTGATCTGGATGG
>ERZ651768.1869-NODE-1869-length-15074-cov-2.955258_pt1 | contig 15074 bp, 16 predicted proteins | sample MGYA00514754_ERZ651768 | MGnify/ENA metagenome assembly ERZ651768
CCCCGCCAGCGCCAATCCACCAAATAGGAAACCGCCTATCACGTCGCTGGGCCAGTGGACCCCCAGGTAAACCCGGGAAGCCCCCATCGCCAAGATCAACGCCACCAGGCACACTTGCAACCAGCGCCGAGCCAGGCGGGAATGGACCATCCCCTTAGCCAGGTATATCGACAGGCCCCCGAAGATTGCACCGTAAACCGAGTGTCCGCTGGGGAAACTGAAACTCTGTGGTTCCAAACCAAGCAGGTGATAATCTGGCCTTGGCCGGTCCACTATGTCCTTCAGTTCGTGACCAATCAACAAGGGAATCAGGCTGAGAATCACAATCAGTGCATCGGCGGGGCGGCGAAGAATCATTAGACCAACGGCGGCAACCACAACAAGAACGAGCGCTATCGGCTCACCACCGATGGTGTCCAAGGCTAGGGCCGCAGTATCCAGCCACCCCGTCTGCAAACCTTGTACCTGCACCACGGCAGTCTCGTCACCGGGAAACGAGGCAAAGACCCCAGCGAGGACAAACATTCCCAGCGTGAGCAGGAACACACCCGCCACACCATAAATCTTCCAGGAACCCTTCCCGCTCATATTGGCCTCATTATACCGTACCGAATATCTTAATACCCGCCGTTCTCCAGTCGCGGTACTGGCAATTTATTTGTCTTGGCCCGCCACACAAACTCCGACCTCCGATCGGGGGCAATGCTATAATTCCAGGTGCAGATTGATTGAGAGGTAAGCCTTGTTGAGAGACGTTGAAGTGATTGCCATCGACGGCCCGGTCGCTGCGGGTAAAACGATGGTAGGCCGGGAACTAGCCAAACGGCTGAATCTCCGCTATCTAGACACCGGTGTCATGTACCGGGCTATTACCTGGCTAGCCCTGAAGAACGCAACTCCCATAGAGGATGAGGTGGCTCTTGGTACTTTAGCCGACGAAACCCCGATAATGCTGGACAGTTCGAACAGTGACCGGGTGCTGGTGGATGGAATCAGTGTCGGGCCGGAGCTTAGAGAGGCCGAAGTAGACCGCCACGTTTCACTTGTCTCCCGGGTCTCATCCGTCAGAAGCGCTCTGGTGGCACAGCAGCGCCGCATGGCGTCAGAGGGCAGGATCATAGTAGTGGGACGGGACATAGGCACCGTTGTATTGCCAAACGCGGATCTTAAGATTTATATCACAGCCTCTTCGGAAGAGCGCTCCAGGCGCCGATGGAAGGAGTTCCAAGCTCAGGGGAGGGAAACCGATTACCAGTCGGTCCTGAACGAAACAAGGGCCCGCGACGACGTGGACACCCAGCGCGACGACTCTCCGCTAAAACCCGCCGAGGATGCTTGGGTCTTAGACACCGATGGACTTACCGGGGACGAGGTGGTGGACCTGATTGTCCAGCGGGTAAACGCAGAGGCCCAAGGGGGAATAGCATGCGCTTGATGTACCCCACCGGGAAGACACTGGGTAGGTTCTGCTTCGGAGTGCTCGGAAGGCTTGACGTGACCGGCCGGGAAAGCGTGCCGCCGTTCGGGCCCGTGATTCTGATTGCGAACCACCTATCAAATAATGACCCGCCCGTCTTGGTATCGACCATGAGCAGGCGGCTAAACTTCATCGCCAAGCAAGAGTTGTTCGGCAACCCCTTCAGCAGGTTCCTTCTTCGGGAATTTGGGGTACACCCTTTCGATCGCTCGGGACGGTCCGTCGATATAATCAAACTGGCCTTGCGGCTGTTGGCTCAAGACCACACGGTTGTTCTGTTTCCGGAGGGTAGCCGCAGCCCGAATCACTCCATGCAAAAAGGCTTGCCGGGAGCCGCTTACATCGCCATAAAATCGCAAGCCACTATCCTGCCAGTAGGAATAGTTGGAACGGAAAAGTTCTCTAGCCGGCGCATGATGTTTCCTTTCGCCCGGATAGGAGTGAACATCGGTCAACCGTTCACGCTGCCGTCGATCGAAGGCCGGCCCAGCCACGAAGTCTTGCAGAGCATGGCTGATATGATGATGTCCAGAATAGCGACGCTGCTACCGGAGAAATACCGGGGTGTCTACGCCTTGCCCCCCTCCAGCCAACAAGAAGAGCCTAACGCTGGAGCTACCCAGCCGGATGGGTCTAGAGGAACCGTCACAGGATAAACTATTGCCCCAAAATGCACGGACCCGACAGCCTGGATTCATTATGATCCGGGATGAGGGAACGGGATAAAAAACTGGAGAAGAAAATGACACAGGCTTCCAAATTCGGTATCTACCTGAACGACAAAGAACACCAAGTGGTGCGCATCAACTCGCCCTATTGGATCCCGGAAGAACCCGACTGGGTTTTCCTAACTCCGGAGGTCAACGCTACTCTGTTGCAGATCCGGGAGATGGCTAAGGACAAAGCCGGCGCCTCCGACCCCGATTCCATCATGTGGGGAAGCCTGCCGCTGCTGGATTAAGCAGGCTTGGAGAAGGAGGGCATAACCTCTTCGGCGAACTTACTGAGTTGGTCTTTGAATACCTCTCGGGGCATCCCCATGACCGCCCCCAAGTTTACCCGCTCCACGCCTGGAAACTTCTCTTGAACACTCTGGAGATGCTCAACAATCATTTCCGCAGGCCCGCACAGCCAACCATGACCGGCGACAGCCTGCTCTAGTGAAGGCAGTGCAACACCACGAGAGTGGGCCGGGTCGGCGACTGCGCCGATCTGCTCCGGAGTCAGGGGCGTGAGGCCCAATGGAGCGGCGAATTTCATCGCCTCTTCGTAGTAAGGCCGGGCCATTTCCATGGCTTTCTCTTGAGTTTCGGCTATAAAGAACCGGTATCCGATCGCCACGTCCTCGCCCAGTTCAATGTCTTTCCCATGGGCTTTGACCGCATCCTGGTAGAGCTTCATCCGGTCGGCTAATACCGGGTCGGAGTTGTTCGATATGATTGGCTTGATGCCCATCTTGGCCATGAAGTTGATGCCCCTGGGGTTTCCACTGACCAGAGGCTGCCAAACTTCCACCGGTTGGTGTATGGGCCGGGGCACCAGGCTAAGCTTCTCCAATTCGTAGCCCCGGTAGGGCACCTTCGCCGGGATCTGGTAGTGCCTTCCATGATAGGAAAATGACTCTTCCTTGAAGGCCATCAGCATGACCTCAACCTGCTCTTCAAACAGTTCCCGGTTGGCGTCTCCGTCCAACATGGGCGAGCCGAAGGTCTCCACTTCCCGGGTGTGGTAACCACGGCCCACGCCGAAGATTACCCGGCCCTTGGTCAGGATATCGGCCGTGGCAAAATCCTCGGCCAGCCGTAGCGGATGCCACATGGGCGCGATGTTGAAGCCGCAACCAAACTTCAGCCGTTTGGTCTGGGTGGACAGGTAGAGGCTGAGCATCAGCAGGTTGGGGATACACTCGTACCCTTCCGGCTGGAAATGGTGTTCCGCCATCCAGAATTCGTCATAGCCGAGCTTATCCAGATGCTGAGCTATGTCCAGCGACCAATCGAAAACCGTGGCCAGTTTATCGTTGGAGTACCAACGGTCATTGGCAGCCATGCCATCAAATCCCAAGTTGTCATCGACGACATGTCCGGCGTAAGAAGCAGAGAAACTGTGAATCATTAAATCGTTCCTATCTACTGACTAGGCGATTGAACCGGAGCGGGGTTGAACAACTCCAATCCGATGGTGGCCGGGAATACCTTGGCTAGCTCTTCCACCGTCCAACGGCTCTCTTTGTGAATGGTTTTCACCGGCTCAGGGTTGTTCATCAGGCTTACCAAGCCTTCGGTTAGGTGGAAAACATGGCCGTTGACGTGGGCTGCTTCATCGGAAGCCAGCCATGTAACCATGGGGGCTATATCATCCCCTTCGCCACGCAGTCTGGGCGCCGAGCCGGTGGAGCCGCCGATACCCCGAGCCGCTCTTAGGTTCCGGGCCTCTTCAGGCACGGTGCCGGTCATGCGGGTGGCAGCACCAGGAGAGATGGAGTTGGAAGTAACGCCATAGCGGCCCATGTCACGAGCCAACACCCGGGTTAGTCCAGCGATACCGTCTTTAGCCGCACCGTAATTGGCCTGGCCGGAATTCCCATATAGACCGGACACCGAGGTGAATGTGATGATTCTTCCAGAACGTTGCTGCCGGAAGAGGATACATGCATTCTTGACCACGGAGAAGGTCCCCTTCAAGTGTACCGCTATCACGTCGTCCCATTCCTGCTCGCTCATGTTGAAAATCATGCGATCGCGGAGAATCCCGGCGCAGGTAACGACGATATCCAGCTTGCCGTAGTTGTCCACGGCAGTTTGGACGATTCTCTCGCCGCCATCCATCGTGGCCACGGACTCCAAACAGGCGGTAGCCTCGCCACCAGCCTGCTGAATCTCCGCCACCACACCCCCAGCCAGAGAGTTGTCGGCTCCGGTGCCGTCGACGTTCACCCCGGGGTCCACCACCACCACTCTGGCCCCTTGCCCGGCCATCAGCATGGCGATTCCCCGGCCGATTCCCCGGCCGGATCCGGTTATTATCGCTACTTTGTCTTTAAGTAAGTCTGCCATTTTAACGCTACCTCAGGTTCCCATCTAAAGATTAGGGTTCGTTGGCCGCCCGGTCCCATCAAAGTCCCTATGTCGCAGGGGCCGGGTTGTAGATGTCTTTGGTCAGGTAATTGCGGGCCAGTTCCGAAAGTTCGTCCATATCCCAGTGGCCAGATGAGGTGTAGATGGACTCGGTGGGCCTGGGTTGGGACATCAATGACACCGTATCTCCATACACCAGGAAGGTCTGTCCGTTCACGTTGGAGGCGTAATCGGTGGCCAGGTAGCAAATGAAGGGCGCGATGCCGTCCGGATCCAACTGGTCCAACTCGTTGCCTTCGGAAAGGGAGGCCACGCCGCTCCTAGCCCTCAGTTCCTGCGCGCTGTCTGGTATGGCGCCAATCATTCGGGTAGAGGCCCTAGGGGCGATGCTATTGGCGGTGACGCCGTAACGTCCCATGTCCTTGGCCACCACTTTAGTGAATCCGGCAATCCCAGACTTGGCCGCTCCGTAGTTGGCCTGGCCCGAATTGCCCACCAGTCCCGATTGGGAACTGAATGTGATAACCCGTCCGGATCGCTGCTGGCGGAACAAGATACAGGCGTTCTTGACTACCGTGAAGGTCCCCTTCAGATGGACCGCGATCACGTCGTCCCATTCCTGCTCGCTCATGTTGAAAATCATGCGGTCGCGGAGGATGCCAGCGCAGGTCACTACGATGTCCAACTTGCCATAGTTGTCCACTGCAGTCTGGACTATCCGCTCGCCGCCCGACATGGTGACAACCGACTCCTGGCAAGCGACCGCCGTGCCGCCAGCCTGTGTAATCTCAGCTACCACTGAATCGGCGATCGACTGGTCGGCACCGGTGCCGTCCACGTTGACTCCAGGATCGACCACCACTACCTTTGCCCCTTCTTCGGCCATCAGCTTGGCTACCCCCCGGCCGATACCACGTCCGGCGCCGGTAACGATGGCTACCTTGTCTCTAAGCGTGTCTACCATAACGGTCTCCTTGGTCTTGACTGAGAATCTCTAGATCAATAATTGCATGGGTGGGTGGCTTTACAAGCCTGTCCTGAGCTTGCCCAAGGGTTGCCCACGAACGGTAAATGGGTTACCTCGTTCGTCCTGAGCCTGTCGAAGGACCGGGCGCTCCGGCTCTTAAGTATCTTCAAATAACCGCATCACTACCGGATCGGTAGCTCCACAGTGGCCGCTCCGGGGGTCGTCTTTTGGCCAGCGGTGTTCTCCAGCCATATCTCGCAGTCCACCAGGTTCCGTCCTTCGTCCTGGTACTTGCGAGTTACCGAGCCCTTGGCGGTGATGGACTGACCGGGGGAGTCCATCCCTCGATATTGGCATGACAGCATCGCCAAGCTGCCCAAAGGCCCCATCCAATCGGTCATGTATTGGCCCAGGAAAGCATTCTTCAAGGCCCCGTGAAGAATCACGTCTTCCAGGTCGTTGCCCTTGGCGAAATCCTTGTCGTAATGGATCTGGTAATAATCACCGGAAGCGCCGGCGTACTTCACCAATTGCTGGGTAGTGGGATTCTTAACCAGGGGTGGCATATCCATACCCTCAGTGACATCATCCCAGTAGATCTGCTCCTCCATCTCCAATGCCTCAGTAACGGATTCCGTTGGATGCCTGGGTCGCCACTACTTGGTCTAGTTGGTTGGTGTAGGTAGTGACGGTGGTGGTGATAATCATCGTGCCCAACCGGCCGCTGCGTTCGTTTATATCTTCAATGTGAGCCACCACAGTGATTCGGTCACCGGGGCGGACCGGGTGGAAATAATGCCACTCGCTGCCACCGTCCAGCAATCTATCGAAGGGCAACTCGAAAGGGAGGGGCACACGATACGCACCCATGGACCGGAGAAATGTAGGCGGAGCAATCAGGCCGCCGTACTTACTTCCTCGAGCGGCGGCCTCGTCATTGAAAACCGGATTATCGTCCTCTATGGCCTCGGCGAACTTGATGATAGCTCCTTTTTCGACGTCCGTCGTAAATGGAGGGCTTTCAAGTCCGATGGCTTGTTGCCGCATCTGTTCTGTAAGCGCTGGACTAGGCGTAGACACCTGTTACCTCCGCTGCTGATAGCAGGCCAAAGTCTATCGTGAGCCAGAAATAGTGTCAAGAAATCTGGACTGTCCTGGACCATCCTAGAATAACGGTCGAAGTCGTATGCTAAAATTGGCCGCCAAGCGACTGGCCGCAGCGATTTATCAGCGGCTCTCCCCGTGGGTTATCTAACGTCTGGCTATTGATCGAGGTGCAATCATGGAGTTTGGATTCTACCTTCCGAGCAGCGGCCCCACAGCCCGGCCTGAACCCCTTGCGGAAATCGCCCGGCGCGGCGACCGATTAGGCTTCCACTCCATGGTTGCCGGCGACCATATCCTCGTGCCCAGATCCGTGGACTCTCCCTACCCTTATACCGTCAGCGGCGAGTTCTCCGGAGCGCCTTCGGGCGAGTACTTCGAGCAACTCACCGTGCTCACATATCTGGCGGGCATAACGGAGAACATCCGCCTGGTACCCAGCGTAATGATTGTTCCCTATCGCAACCCTTTACTGGCTGCGAAGATTCTGGCCACGATAGATGTCCTTTCCAACGGTCGTCTCACCCTGGGTGTGGGCGTCGGCTGGATGGAAGAGGAGTTCCTAGCCTTGGACGCTCCTCCCTTCGCCGAACGGGGAGCCGTGACCAACGAGTACCTCCAAGCTTTCAAGGAATTGTGGACCTCCGATAACCCAACCTTCGACGGCAAGTACTATCAGTTCTCCGACATCAACTTCTTGCCCAAGCCGGTGCAGAAGCCTCATCCTCCCATCTGGGTGGGGGGCCAGAGCCGCCGGGCGATACGCCGGGCCGCCGAGTTGGGCAACGGATGGCACCCCGTGGGCGCCATCCCCGCTGCGCCGATGGAGCCCGAGGACCTGGCTCAAAACCTGGTGCACCTGCGCCGGTACGCTGAAGGAGTTGGCCGGGACCCCGCCGAACTGGACGTGGCGATGAAGGCCCCCTTGTACGACCCAGATGTTGCCGGATCAGATGGCCGGCGCCGCTTCTCCGGTGAGCCGGAGCAGGTGCTTCAGGACATCCAAACCTACGCCGACATCGGCGTCACCCACATCATTTTCGATATACGCAGCGAGGACTTCAACCAAACCACCGACCGCATGACTTGGTTCGGGGAAGACATCATGGGCCATGCCTGATGTCCTGTGGTTCCTAATCTCGTTATTCAAGCTGCCCGCCGCCCCGGGCTGGGGTATAATCCCATTAGCTTTCCACAAGCATAATTCTCCTACGACAACTAAGGAGACCCTACATTGACGACGTTAGACGATCGGTTTGAAAAGGGCCAGGCCATGCGTACTACGATGGCTGGCGGAGACCGAAGTCATTTTATCTTGCCGGGGATCGACCAACTGGCTCCGGACCTAAAGCGGTTGATCGATGAAGCCCTGTTCGGGTCCATCTGGACTCGCGAGGCCTTGGAGCCGCCCCGCCGGGTGATTTGCACCGTATCGGCGTTGATGGCCTTGGGACAATTGCCTTTACGTAATCGCCATATAGAGCGAGGATTAAATGTAGGCCTGACCCCGGAAGAAATCGTTGAAGTATTCATTCAATTGACTTTCTACGTGGGCGTCCCCGCCGTGGAAACCGCGATGAGGACCGCCAAGGAGATATTCGAAGAGCAGGGCATACAGTTCACCCCCAACCGGGTGTACGACTCCAACCAGTCGGTGGAAAGCCTGTACCAACGAGGCCTCGCCACTCACCAAGAGCACATGGGGGATAGCTTCGAATATCAAAACGATAACCCAGACGCGGAAGAGGCTCAACTGGAACGCTTGATTACCGAGTATCACTGGGGAGCGATCTACAACCGGCCCACTTTGAGCGCCAAGGACCGGGCCATGTGCGCCCTGTCGGCCATGACCGTTATGGGCCGCTATGACCGTCAGATACGCAACCGTATCGTGGGTGCCCTCCGGGTCGGGATGTCCCCCTCAGAGATTATGGAAGTATTCATCCAAGTGATGCTTTACGGTGGCTACTTCACCACTCGCGCCGCCATGCGCATCGCTCGCTCAGTGTTCACCGAGCAGGGAATCTCAAGCTAAGCGCAACCTCAGCCAACAAAGGCTTAATCAGAGGGTCTTATGAAGCTCCAGTTAGACGATGGAACCGAACTTTTTTACACGGTTGACGATTTTACGGACCCGTGGACCCAGCCGGAGACCATCGTGCTGCACCATGGGATGGCCAAAAGCCACAAGATGTGGTTCGGCTGGGTGCCCATCCTGGCCCGCCACTACCGGGTGGTCCGGTTCGACATGCGGGGTATGGGTCAATCGTCGGTGCCGGAGCAGGGTTATCCCTGGTCCTTGGACAACTTCGCCAACGACCTGCTGGGCGTTCTGGACAAGCTGGAACTGGAGAAGATTCACCTCATTGGAGAAACCGTGGGTGGTTCCATCTCCATGAGATTCGCGACCTTGCACCAGGATCGCCTGCTGTCTCTGACTGCCTGCACATCACCCACCAGCTTCAACGATCCGCACCATGGCGAAAGCGCCGACCTGATCGAACGGGAGGGGGTGGCGGCATGGGTGGAAAGCACCATCACCCGGCGCTTGGACCCCCAGATCGTCGATCCGGCCTACATCCGTTGGTATGCCGCGCAGATGGCGGCGACACCCGCCTCAGTGGTGAGCGGCTTTCAGAGAAACGCCGGCGGAGACATCGGCCCTTTGCTGAAAGACGTGAAAACACCCACTCTGATTCTAGCTGCCGCCAGCCTCAGGGAAGAGGTTTTGGGTGATTTCCGGGGAGCGGCAGATCTTTTTCCTAACGGCCGGACCGTGGTCTTTCCAGGAGTCATCGGCTTCGTACAGCATATCCTGCCGGTGCCCTGTGCCCGGGTGTGGCTGGACTTCGCCGACAGCCTGAATAAATCCTAGCCGATGCCGATGGATCTCCCCAGAGACATGTCTAGCAACGAGCAGGATTATAAACTGCCCCGGCGAGTCTGGAACCTCATACATAACGCACCGCCACACCTGGCTATCGTAGATCCTCAGTTCCGCCGCCAACCCCTCCACTACTTCGTCCAAGCGGGCCTCGCGACGATTGGGATGTTCGCAGTTCTGCTGTTGTTCGACTCATTCAACGCCGCCGCCGTGGCTGCCGGGCTGGGATCCAGCGTGCTTATCATCTTCGTTCATCCCTCCAGCGAATCTCCTACTCCCCGATCATTGCTGGGAGGCCACTTTCTTGCACTGTTGGTAGGGTCCGCCTTTGCTCTGGCCCAATCGCCCGCCGATAGCCTCCGTTCTCGACGAAATTATGCCACTGCGAAATCTGGTGCTCGCGGAATCGGTGGGAGCCTTGATTATCATGATGGCAGTGATTGACACCGAGCATCCCCCAGCCGCGGGCACGGTGTTGGGTATGTCCACTCGCACCTGGGACCCTGAGATCTTCGCTGTCATCGTCGGCGCCGTTCTACTACTGGCGGTTATCAAGCGCGTGCTGAGAAGATATTTGCGCGACTTGATATAAACGCATACAATCGCCACTGTGCTCAGCCGGACGTAGCTACGCCCAGCGGTTTGCCTCGTATGCTCCGGATAGTCTTTCATCTCCCAGTAGGGAGATGCGCAATCTCACGGTCCGCTCCAGGAGGAACCCCATGCCCGACTCTCTTAGCCGCACATTCGCGCAGTTCGTTGCCCCAATGTCTTATGAATCCTTGCCGTCCTCGGTTGTCGATAAGATGAAGGCTTCGATTCTACACGCGATGGTGACCGGCATCATCGGCGCGGACACCAGCCATGGCAAGGCCGCCATCCATCTGGCGAAAACCGAGGAGGGGAAGTCCGACGGGGCCACGATTCTGGTCGACGGAGGAAAAGCGACTCGGTCCGGTGCCGCCTTCGCCAACAGCAAGCTTATGCACGTGACCAACCAGGCTGACTCATACCGTATGCTCATCCACCCAGGGGCCTGCGTCATTCCCGCCGCACTGGCCGCCGCCGAGTTGGGGCGCAAGTCGGGCAAAGAATTTCTGACCGCAGCGGTAGCTGGCTACGAAGTAGAAGCCCGCATCGCCGGGGACTTTATCCCCTCCACCCAGGCCCGGGGATTCCGTTCCAGTCCTGTCTACGGAACGCTGGGTGCGGCGATAGCCACCGGAAAGATGATTGGGCTCACTGAGGACCAATTGGTGACTGCCCTGGCCTTGGCCTGCACCTTTACCGGGGGCACCACCCAAGGCGCCGCCAAGGGTGGTCAGGAGATGATGTACCACGAACCCAACTCCACCCGTAGCGGCATCATGGCATCGTTGCTCGCCCAGGAGAACCTCATGGGCTCGGAAGAGTCCCTGGAAGGTGAGGCCGGGTTCTACAACGCATTTACCGGCAACAACCGGGGGGAGCTATCTTATGTGTTCCAAGGTTCCAACCGGACCGATATGGCGAACGTCGTGGCGGACTTGGGCACAAGGTGGGAAGTGCTGCACGTTACCCCAAAGATTTACCAAACCGCTGGCTACAACTGCCCGGTTATCGACTTGATGACCCAGATCCGGTCGCGGCACGAGCTATCCGCGCCGGACGTAACTCAAATCACCGTCGACATGAACTGGCTGGAGACCCTTTACCCATCGCCGGAATTTCCCAACACCGAAAGAAACGCCGCAAGCGTGGGTAGCACCCACTATTTCACCGCCTATACCTTCGTCCACGGTTTCTATCCCCCGCTGAAGGCGCGAATCATTCCGGCCATGGAGGGGGACGCCGAGGAACAGCAGGTGTTGGACTTGCTACAAAAAGTGGAAGTAATCGGACACAAAGACCGCCCCGCTTTCGCGCCTCACATCGCCATCCAGATGCGGGACGGGACTACCTATGAGGGCGAATACAACGGGACTGAACTTCAGTGGGGACTAGAAACGGAGATATCCCGGATCAGCGAACTATTCTCGGACATGGACTGGCCCAGAGAAAAACTAGAAGCACTGGTGCAAACCGTCTCCACACTGGAAGAGCAGCCCAGCATAGACTCGATGATTCAGCTTTGCGTCCGTTAGCAGGTCTCCAAAAAACCGGAACCATCACCGACCATGAACCACATTTAAGTTTTTCGCATCAACAATATGCCCTGCTTCCAGCGGGCTAAATACATCAACTTAGGAAGACCGTTAGTGAGGATCTTCAGATTACTGCCTCATCGAATGCTGGGCGTATTGCTGCTACTGCTGACGTGGGCCTGCTCCGCAGCGCCCACTGCTACCCCCATCCCCACTGTTCCCCCGGTCCAAAATGGACCGGATTACGGTGTCATCGTCATTACCACCGACTTGGCTCTGGGCATGAACAGGGTTGTCTTCGGGATAGTGGACCGTAGCGGTATGCCCGTCCGAAGCCAGCAAGCTCAGGTCCGGGCTATGTTACTACCCCCGGGCGATGCTCCGGGCGAGCAACGGGCGTCCGCAGTCGCCGAATTCAAACAATGGCCGGCCGGGCCTCAAGGCGTTTTCTCCACCAACCTTGACTTCGATACAGTCGGATTCTGGCAATTGTATGTAAGTACCACCGGCCCCGATGGGTCGTCGGTATTGGCCCAAGGCGCTTTGCAGATCAAGGAAAAGAGCGACACCCCGTCGTTGGGAGACCCCGCCCCGACCAGCGTAACCCTGACGGGAGCCGACGTAGAGGACCTAACCCACATCACCAGCTCAACACAACCGGACCCCGACCTTTACAGATTGTCGGTGGATCAGGCTTTGGCCGATGGGAAGCCTTTGGTGGTGGTTTTCGCTACGCCAGCTTTCTGCGTCAGCGCCACCTGCGGTCCCCAGGTAGAGGTCCTCTCCGCAGTGAAGGACAAGTTCGGTGACAAAGCCAACTTCATTCATGTGGAAGTTTTCAAAGACCCTCATCTCATCCAGGGCAGCCGCCCTCCCGCGGACTCAACCGTTCCGTCAGTGGAAGAATGGAAGCTACCCACCGAACCCTGGACGTTCGTCATGGACAACGAGGGGAAAATCAGCGCCAAATTCGAGCAGTTCACAACCGAGGAAGAGATAGAAGCGGCCCTGAACGAACTTTTCTAGCCCCTCGGCGGGGTTCCCTAACAATGGTGGGATTTCCTTCAGTCAATAATCTCCACCGCAACCAACGACTCCCCTCGGCGAACGTAAGTCACCGCTACCTTCTGGCCGAATAGTTGGTGCTCCCGCAAGTGGGATGGCGAAAAACGCAGGGGACCCTCGGAAGTAAACGTCCAGACTTGCTCGTCTGACGTGCGGATACGCAGCGTTTCCAATTCAGCGATGTTGCGCCCAACAACCTCCACCACCAAACCCTCTACCTGCCCGGTAGTTGCACCCGAATCAGGGGACGCCGTCGGGGCGATAGCATCCACACCTCCGCAGGCAAGCAGTAAAAGGAGTAGGGATGCAGCTATTGTCCCGACGCTAAGCGATAGTCCAAACCGAACGCCGCCACCTTTGGTCAATGAGGGGATTCCGGCGGCAGGCAATTCCAAAGTCCTCTAGCTGAAACGGAAGACTTTGGCGGCTACGACGGCTGTTCCGGCAGCCCATCCCGCCATGATGGCCAGTTGGGGCCAAGTCTCCCATAGGGGAGCGCCGTCTATCGCCACCTGACGCATAGCCGATAGCATGGGCGTCAAGGGTAGGGCTTCGGCCAGGTATGGGAATATCCAGGGAAATGTAGTGGTGGAGAAGAAGGTGCCCGCAAAGAACATCATCGGCAGAACCACTGCGTTGCCCATCCCGGAGGCCGCCGCCGGAGTGCGGGCCCAAGCGGAAAGGATGAACCCGATGTTCAGGAACACCAGGCTGCCCAGAGGCACGATGACGAAGAGCCAGACGGGGTTTCCATGCACTCTCGCGCCGAACACGAAGACGCCGACGGCCAGGATTATGCCCGCCTGCACCATCGCCAGCACCAAGTGGGCGGAGATTTCGCTGGCAAAGTACTTCCAGATGGGGAGCGGAGTAACCAATAGGCGTTTCAATATGGAATTGTTCCGATAGGTGCTGATGCGGACGGGGATGGAGATTATGGCGCTGGTCATGATACCTAGCGCTATCAACCCCATGAGGACACTATCGAAATAAGAAACCTCTGGAATCGTTATCTCTTCGGAGACCACCTGCAACGCCTGCTCGTTGGATAGGCTGGATGGCTGCACTTTGGCCACCAGGTTCCTCAAAACTCCATCCACCAATTGGTTTCTCTGAAGGTCTCTGGTATTGTGCACCAAGGCTACCGAGGCCGGGGCGATCGACGAACCCTCCGGAGAGAGATCAACGAATCCTACCGGGATGATTAGCAGATAGTCCAGATCCCCTTCAGCAACCCGGAGACGGGCGGCAGACTCAGAGGTTGGAGTTTGTTCCAAACCAAGGAATTCAATGCCGGCCAGTTGTTCTCTCAGCAGTTTTGATGCTTCGGTGTTGGCTTGGTCGACTAGGACCAAGTTGGGAGAACCCACGCCCTTGATATCCAGAAGCCCGAACACCACCACCAGCATCAGTGGGAAGAACAATGCCCAGAAAGTTGCCTGACGGTTCCGGGACATCATCTTGAGATTCGTTAAAGTAAAAACAAGCATAACTAGTCCCGCAACTCGTTGCCGGTCAACTCAAGGAACACGTCCTCCAGAGTCACGGGCGCAATCTCCAAGCGTTCCAGGTTAATATCACTACGCACCATCTCGTCCAGCACTTTACCCAGCGAAGAAGGTCCACTTTTGAGACGAAGCAGGTAGGAATTTCCATCTAATTCCTGGACGAACTCGACGGAGCCGTTCAGGGAAGCCATCTGGTCTTCCGTCAACGGGTTGTCCATCGCCAGCTTTACGGTGTAGGCGGCTTGCAACCTGCCGACCAGGTTCCTAGGGGTATCCACAGCTTTCAGGGAGCCGCCGTCCATGATGGCAAGCCGGTCGCACAGCTCCTCTGCTTCTTCCATATAGTGGGTGGTGAGAACCACGGTAACGCCCCGCTGATGTATCTCCCTGATGAGACCCCAGATGTTACGGCGAGCTTGGGGGTCCAGCCCGGTGGTGGGCTCATCCAGAAATAACAACTCCGGGTCGTTTATCAAGCTGGCAGCCACGGTGAACCGTTGCACCTGGCCTCCGGAGAGATGTTTCACGTAGCTGCCGGACTTATCTAGAAGTCCGACCTGTTCCAGCAAGGTCTGCGGCTCGATACGCTTGGGGTAAAAGGAGCCCAGGAGGGAGAGTATCTCTTTAAGAGAAAGATAGTCGAAGTATGCCGAGGATTGGAGTTGGACGCCGATCCTCGCTTTGACTTCGTTGCGGCGCTTGAGGACATCCAGGCCAAGGACGGTGACCTCACCTTCGGTCGGCGCCAAGAGGCCTTCGATAACTTCTAGGGTTGTGGTCTTACCGGCTCCATTCGGTCCGAGAATACCGAATATCTCGCCCCGATTCACAGTAAAAGAAACCTGGTCAACTGCTGTGAAGGAACCGTA
>ERZ651768.1871-NODE-1871-length-15068-cov-6.948969_pt1 | contig 15068 bp, 12 predicted proteins | sample MGYA00514754_ERZ651768 | MGnify/ENA metagenome assembly ERZ651768
GTACTGGATGACGTTGGAAATGAATATGTGCAGGGTTCTGATTATGAAATTCTGGGTGATATTGGAAAAATAAAAGGTCTTAGCGCAGGGTCCATGTCGAATGGTTATGAATATACAGTAACCTACATCTATTTCCCGTTCATTGACAGTGAACATGTTCATTCCGAGGAATTAAACCCAATTTTCGATGGTATAAAAATTACTGTGCAGGATGTGGAACTAGCCCTGGATCAGACTAGGACCGGCTGGGCAACTTCCACTTTATCAAACTGGGTACCAGAGGTCATTCCCTTTAATAATGCGGATCAATTTATGTATCCAGGTGATTATGAAATCAGGTTCTTTGATGAGATCGCTGACAGCAGCAGCAGCGCACTGCACCCATCTTTTGGTCATTCAAAAATGAAATTTCAAGTGTGGGATGTCACCGTTGGCAGGGAACCCGCTCAGGAAGAAGTAACCATCATTGAAGAAGGGAATAATCTTGACAGTCTATGGTCTCCAGGTGACCGGGCAGTTATTATGGATGGTGATCCTTTGGGCGGTAAATGGGAATTTACCTTCCATCCTCCGGAATACGGGGATACTATACCACCCCAGGCCGGGGATGTATTCTTCATTGGCACGCATCGACCATTTGCCGTCAGTGATACCCTGACCTTTTCCACGGTTGCCAGTACGTATATGAATACCAAGGCGCAGAATAAATTGGATGATATTTCTGTGGTGCCAAACCCATATGTGGTCACGAATATATTGGAACAACTGGATCTGCAAAACCCCAAGGATAGGGGCCCCAGGAAAGTTTATTTTAATCATTTACCCAGGGAATGCACTATATCAATTTATACGGTTGCAGGCGATCTTGTTCAAACATTATACCATGAAGCTGAAATGAATAATGGACAAGAACACTGGGATCTGACCACAAAGGATAATTTCCCACTGGCCTTTGGCATGTATATTTATCATGTTAATGCGCCTGGAGTCGGGGAAAAAATAGGGCGTTTTGCTATTATTAAATGATGAAATACTGCTTTAAGATCATTCTAATCTGCTCTGCAATCTCAGCGCAAATTGAGAACGTCCAGACTATTACTAAAACGGGTACCACAGTTGCACAATTCTTGAAGATCGGTATTGATGCCCGGGGCTCTGCCATGGGCGGTGCAGTTGTAGGTCAAAGTGGGAACTTAAGCAGTGTTTACTGGAACCCGGCCGGTTTGGTTCGGCATAACGGTGTAGGAGCACAATTCGGTTCCCATGACTGGCTGGCAGCCATGAAATTTCAGTATGCCGTCAGCGGGATTGAATTAAAAGGCAAGGGAGTATTGGGATTGTGGATAGTGAATCTTTCTTCTCCTGAAGATCTGGTCAGAACAGTGGCAGAACCGGAAGGAACAGGAGAAAAATTTGTAGCAAATGATCTATCTGCTGCTATTACCTATGCAAAAATGCTAACCGATAATTTTGCACTGGGCGGGTCGGTAAAATACATTCAACTAAACATTTGGCACACCACGGCTCGCACCGTAGCTGTTGACCTTGGTGCTTTGTTTACCACACCTTTCAAAGGCATCAGATTGGGTGCTTCCATCAGCAATTACGGTGGCAAGATGAAGATGGATGGCCGTGATCAAAAGATCGGTGTAGACCCGGATCCTGTAAATCAAGGCAATGTTGAATTTGTTAATGCCTATTATGAAACAGAATATTTCCCTATACCACTTTTCTTTCGGGTGGGGTTTTCCGGGGAAATTATTAATTCAGATAAACTTAAGTTGATGTATGGGTTGGATGCGCTGCACCCCAATGATAATTCTGAGTATGTAAACCTGGGTGTGGAGGCGACCTTCAATAATTTTGTTTCTTTGCGCGCCGGGTATCCATCATTGTTCAAAGATGACTCTATTGAAGGTCCTACTTTTGGGGCCGGGCTTAATTACCGTGTCTGGCGTACGTCAACCATATTGAAAATAGATTATTCGATTGCAGATTTTGGTCCTTTGGGAAGTGTTGAGCGGTTATCTGTCGGGTTCAATTTCTAACCCAGATTCTAACTGCGTAAACTTAAATTGTTTTTAAAAAATCGAACACATTTACGTTTGATTTTATACTTTTTAATAGATCATCCTGCCCCCACAGGCGGTTCAGGTGTTTTTCCCTGAATATCAATTGATCCGAATAGTACTTGAAGATTGTAAAGAGCATATAAACTCCTGTTTCTACACTTTTGTATTCATTGCGGTTGGTAATTCTAATCTCAATGCCGCTGCATTTCTGTCCTTCATGCTTTGGCCGTGTTGCTTTCCCAGGCAAGGATACCGGTGTGAACGATACTGGAACAAAAACCACTCCTGACAGGCCTAATTTGTTTAATTCCCGGGATAAGTTTCTGCCGTTGATCCATGGCGCCCCAATCCACTTGAAAGGGTGGGGCGTTCCCCTGCCTTCACTTACATTGGTTCCTTCAATAAGACACATGCCAGGATAAACAAGGGCAGTTTCCAAATCAGGTATATTTGGGGAAGGGTTGACCCATTTCAGATCTGTTTCATCAAACCATAAATTATTTTCCCAGCCCTGTAGCGGTATTACTGTCAACTGCGGCACAGGTGAGATCCATTTATTGGTTATAATATTTTCTGCCATATCACCAATGGTGCCGCCGTAACGGATGGGAATCGGGTAATACCCAACAAATGTCTTGTAATTCATGTCCAGTAAGGGCCCCTCAATGATATCCCCGCGGATAGGGTTCGGCCTATCCAGTACCATAACAGGTATATGGTTTTCTCCTGCTGCTTCCATGACTTTACCAAGGGTGGTTATGTAAGTATAGAAGCGGGCGCCGATATCGAGAACATCATAAATAATTAAATCTATTCCAGTCAGCATTTCAGGGGTCGGTTTCCGGGTAAAGTCGTAAAGGCTGACTAATTTGGGAAGATTAGCAATTGTTGTATCATATGATATTTTTTCCCCATCAGAAGCTTCACCAAAGAGTCCATGTTCCGGGGAAAAGATCACCTGCAAATTCACTTTCTCCATGGCCATCAGTCTTTTATAATTTGGTACGCCATCGTGGTCGATCCCGGTCTGGTTGGTTACCAGGGCAATCGATTTTCCTTTAAGGAGCTCAGTGTGATCTCTTAAGAGTATATCGAGGCCGGTCAGGACGCTTATTTTTTCTACAGGCGGCGTTTCTTTGTTTTGATAATATTTTGACTGCTCTTCATGGATGGAGATTTTTTCCTGTTGGGCATGGAACCTTCCCAGAGCACAAAACAAGAAAGCAGCACAATGAATTAAAAGCTTCATTTCAGTAAAGTGACCTTTTTTGAATGAATCTGGGTATCGTTATGGATCGAAAGGATGTAAAGACCGGTGGGCAATGCCTGGCCGAAGTTGTTTTTACCATCCCAGGTCCAGGTCTGGGGATGACCTGTAGCCACTAAAGAAGACTGGATAATGGTGCGGCCAAGTACATCACTGGCAGTAATGATTACATTTTCATTGGGAACAGTTGCAGAAAACTCCAGAGTCACAGACGTATTTGTGGGGTTTGGATACAGGGCATGAAGAGATAGTATTGAGGGCGAAATCATGGGGTTCTCAGCTATAATATTTAATTGAGATTCGTAAAGGTTAAGAACTGCGGACATGATTTCATTCCGTTTTGTTTCCGGGTAGATTGCTTCAAAACCAACTGCCAGGTACACCACGCCGCCGGTTTCATTGCTGGTGCCAAACGAACCCACGTATTCAATACCCATCCCGCCCCTGCTATCATAATTCACGTCACCATATTTCATACAACTGCTGGCCCCGCCCACAGGTTTGATGCCGTCCGGCCAGTCCACATCATAAGTGCCATGAGTCCCATTATCAAATGTGATATTCGAGATACCATTAAATATAGAATTATTCACACCATATCCACTATAAATCTCGCCTGCAGCATCAGAAATATAATCGGCCTTCAGGTAATTTGTATAAAACTGATCATCACTTGTACTGCCCTGGCCAGCCAGGTCGTAACCAATTTCTGAGCCGGAAATGAATAAAAAACGGCCGCTTTCCAGGAAAGCTTTTACAATGTTTTGTTCGGATCCAGTAAAGGCACTGGTGGCAGTGCCTTCTTCTCCCAGGATCCAGTCCACAAACTGGTAATTCATTATTTCTATATCATTTTCAATCACTGCTTCATTGGTGGCAGAATCAAAAGCATATTCCTGGCTCTGGATGGCACTACCGTGCTGGCGGATAAAATCAAAGGTATTTTGGGTGCCATTTACCCGGTCGAATCCATTGATGACCAGGCAGGAAACGGGGTTGGAAGATGGTACAATCCCCAGCATTTCCGTCGGCTCACTGGTGCCGAAAGGATTGGCGGCAGCAATAGATAGAAAATAAGTTTCCCCCTCGGTCAATCCTTCGATCACGATGGGCCTATCAGAATAGACCCCTAGTGTATCCAGCCCTCCAACCGCTTCGAGATAGCCGCGCAGTACAATGAATTCACTGGCCGTCTGTGCTCCCTGGAAGTCGATCATGATGGTACCGCCGCCAATATTTTTCATGGTAACTCTTCCCGGTGTTGTTGGCGGTGCGGCATCGCCAAATTTTGCATAGAGCAGATCCCACAATTCTGTATTGTTGCCATCGTATCCCAGGGCCCAGATGCCAATGCCCTTCAGGTCGTTGTACAGCGCAAAATCATATTTCAGGGACAGAGAGAGACTGTCATCATACCAGCCCTGATACCAGCCGCTGTTCTCATAATTATACCATGGTGTCTGTGATGATTCGTGCCAGATTTTACCAAAGGACAGAGCACTGCCTTCCATCTCCGTATAGAACTGGGAATCACCGCTGCCCGTTGTTGCTGCCCCGGGTATATTTGATACCGCGGGCCATACAAAACCGTAGTAAGGACAGCCCAGGATCAATTTTTCTGATTGAAAATTGGTTTTATTCAGATAGTCAATTACGGTCCAGGTAATGGTGTATCCGGGGCCTGTTAGCGGTGAATTGGGTCCAGTGGTGGGACTGCCGCTCCAGTGATATCCATATCCCATGATGAATAGGCCATCACTAATGGATGCCAGTGCTTCATAATCCCAGGCTGCATTCCAGTCCACCGCCGGCATGGCCAGGGTAACCTGAGAACCTGGAATCTCCTGGTGGAAAGTATTGGTCAGATCAGTAATAAACGTCACCATATTTTCCTTCTGAGATGCGGGAAAAGATTCAAAATCCACATTCACTCCATCAGCATTTCCTGCTTGGACCTGGGCCAATAGATTGTCAATGAGGTTCTGCCGATGTGTAGGACTGCTAAGTAAAGCCATCAATTGGCTATTGCTGAATAGTGTTACGCAGAGAACGACTTCGGTCCCATGGGCATGGGCTTCATTGATCAGGCTGGTAACCGGCCAGCCGTGAAGGTTCTCCAGTTCTCCCGTGGCTGTTGCCTCGGCACTGAAATAGGCCAGGGTGGAGATCAGGTCAAAATTGTAATTTGTCCATGCGGTTCCCATCCAGTAGGGATGATAGCCAAAGACTTCGTGGGATGGATTGCGGTCCCGATATGAAATTGGATGTATGGTTTCTGAGTCACCAGGCTGTTGCGGAGTAATATAGTTGTTGTTGTAATATTCCAGCTGTTGCTGGTGAATGCCGGGATGCTGCTGAGAAAAAACAGTAGCGAATAAGAAAATGAAAACAGTAAATGGTCTAAACATCACACCCTTTGAATAGGTCTTCAACTATTTCCCGTTTCCGGATCAATCTTGCATTTTTATCATCCAGCAATACCTCAGCAGGGCGGGGCCGGGTGTTGAATTGGTGGGCCATAGAATAACCGTAGGCTCCCGCATCCATGACTGCAACCAGATCACCCTCATCTACTTCCGGGAAGGGCCGATCTACAGCCAGACGATCGGTGTTTTCACATATGCGGCCAGTAATATCTACTGTCAAGTTGTTCTCCTGAGACTGGCCGACCTTGCAGATACGGTGGTATGCACCATAAAGCACTGGGCGCATCAATGTTTCCATACCGGCATCCAGACCCACAAAGGTCTTGTAGCTTTCTTTTACACCGGTGACCTGTGCTATGAGGATACCCGCATCTCCCACCAGGTATTTACCAGGTTCCACACAAAAAACAGGGCACTGTTCTCTACTATAAACGGAGTAAAACTCGCTGGCAATATTATTGAACACACGATCAATGTCCAGTGTGGGATCATCCTCTTTATAGGGAATGCCGTATCCGCCGCCGATGGAGATGTATTTGAACTGGATCCTGCATTCGGATTCCACCATGGTGGAGATCTCCAGCACGGCACGGATCAATTGAGTGAAATAGTTTTCATCCAGTATACCGGAACCGGTAAAGCAATGGAGGCCAAAGGTTTTAACGCCATGGGATAATGCCAGCTGGTAAGCCTCAGTGATCTTTTCTTTTGGAATACCGAATTTAGCTTTTTCACCTCCCGTAGTGATTTCTTTGAAGCGGCCGCTGCCGAATCCGGGGTTTACCCGGAATGATATTTCTTCAGGAACTTGAATTTGCGCCAGGCGGTGAAAAGACTGAATATCATCCAGATTGATATGACAGCCCGAGTCCAAAGCTGCTTTCAGGTCATCCTGCGATTCATAATTGCCGGTATATAGGCATCGTGCGGAGGAAATACCCGTTTTTTTGGCCACAAATAATTCGCCCGGGCTGGAGCAGTCACAACCCAGGTTCGGGTATATGGATTTCATGAAGGAAATTACATGGGGATTACTGTTGGCCTTGACCGCGTAATAGATCTGGTTTTTTGGTAAATGATCGTTTAATGCTCCGGATAGTTGCTGCAGATTATTCTTTATTTGAGGTCCTGAATACAGATATAAAGGAGTGCCGTATTTTTGCACCAAAGATTCAAGAAAAGACTTGTTTTCAACCACATATTGCAAGGGATGCTGACTCATAAATATTTTGTTCCGTCTTTATTACTGTTAATTTTTTGGAAGATATAAAGTATAGAAGCCCGCAGTTCTTCATCTGAACAGTTAAAACAATTCCCCTTTGGAGGCATTATACCCCTGTTCCCATTATAGCCTTCTTTTACATGGGTAAAGATGGTATCCATGCCCTTATCTGCAACCCTGTTCCAGTAATCGAAATCCACTAGCTTGGCGGCACCGGAAAGACCATAAGTATGGCAGGTAAAGCAGGATCTGCTATAGACTTTCTTCCCCAGGGTAAACATTTCCGCTGAAATATTTTTCATTTGGGGGTCCCCATAAATACTGCCTGTGTCTTTACCGCTGCAGCCAAAATACAACAGTGTTAGTAATATGAAAAAAGATATTTTATTCATTTTCTTGGCTTTAGTTTTGCTCTTCCATACTCTAATGAATACAGAAGTTAGGAAGTGAAAGATTACGATGAAAAATTATATCATAATTATCCTGTTGTTTGTTTCGTGCCTTACTGCACAACAAAAATCAGATCAGCAATATGCCAGTTCTGCATACACACTTTCCAAAGGCTTAGATCTACCTCTGGGTACACTAATTGCTGCCTTGAATATTTCTGCGCTTATACTGAAAAATAATATAAAACCACTCACTATTGAAGAAATTAATCAGTTGAATACCAGCGATATCTGGAAGTTTGAGCGAAAACTTACTGAAAACTGGGATAGGAAGGCCAAAACAGCCAGTGATGTGTTTCTTTATTCCAGTATTTGCTATCCGGCATTTTTGTATCTGCAGAAGGATATTCGTAAGGATGCTCTTCCTATTACATTGATATGGCTGGAAACATTGACCTTGAATCTGGGACTCACGGATCTGACCAAAGCGCTGGTGTCCCGCAAACGTCCTTATCTCTATGGGGATAAAGCCAGCCTGGGTGAGAAACAAAAACATGATAATCAGCGGAGTTTTTTTTCAGGGCACGCTTCCACGTCGGCTGCCTCCTGTTTTATGCTGGCCAAGATCTACCAGGATTATCATCCGCAGGATAAGCGTTTGCCCTACATCTGGTCATTTGCCGCTGCCGTTCCGGCAATCACTGCCTATTTAAGAATAAAGGCTGGTAAACACTTCTATACGGATGTGATCACTGGATATCTTGTTGGTGCTGCGGTAGGGATGACTGTTCCCGAATTGCATAAAATCGATAATAGAGTCAGTACCGGGGTGACCATGTTGCCCAATGGCCAATTGGGGCTACGGATAAACTATTCGTTTTAAATACCGGCTTTCAACAGCTACGGTTTCGATGGATGTATCCTGCTGTGTAATATCTTTGATATGGGAAGAATTCATTTAGATAAATGTTTATACTATTATGGTGTTACTCTGGTTAGTTTATGTCTATTAAAAATAAAGGAACAAGAAGACCTAATTTGACTTTTTAGGATGAAACATTATCTAAATTTTTTTTTAACAGGAGTATTCGTTATGCCTTTATTTGGACCAACCCCTGGCCTGGGAAAACCGGCACCGGAATTTTCACTGCCGGACCAGGATGGGACTATGCATTCTTTGCAGGATTATCGAGGCCAAAGGCTGGTAGTATATTTCTTTCCGAAAGCTGATACCCCTGGATGAATCAAGCAGGCCTGCGGGTTCCGGGATGAATCTGAAACATTTGAAAAATATAATATTGCCATACTTGGAGTCAGTTATGACTCGCCGGGTGCGCTGCGAGCTTTTAAAAGTAAATATAATATACCCTTTCATTTTCTTTCAGATACTAAAAAGGAAACGGGGATGAAATATGGCGTAAACAGAATATTATTTCCTGCCCGGAAAACATTTTTAATAGATGAAAATGGGATTCTCATTCATATCATTGATAATGTGAATCTTCATACTCACCCCAGGGATGTATTGTCTATATTCGAGACAGAAAAATTATCTGATCAATCTAATTACATAAAAGAATAGCTATATGAACATATCCATTGAATACTGTGCACAGTGAAACTATTTGCCCAGGGCTTCCAGTTTGGAAGCTGAACTGAAATCTAGGTTCCCGGGAGTTGAAACTAAACTCATTTCAAGCGGCGGCGGTGTGTATGAAATAATTTTGGATGGGGAATTAATTTTTTCAAAAAAGACATTGGGTCGTTTCCCTGATGATGGCGAAGTGGCTGCCCTGATCAAACAGGCGACGTAAACCGACTACGAGTGGACTGCTGTTTTCTTTCCCGGCAGAAAAATCAGCTGGTCAATCGGAGTTCATAGATACGGTTATTATCGTTTTGTCACCTCTCAACTCAATCTCAATAAACTGTCTCAGAGAAACTTTTTATTCCAGATTCATTAAGAATCGGTTCAGAATTTCTGCAAACCAAGATCTCGAACTAGGGACCGGATCCAACCCCAGGCCGACCTATTATTTTATTCAGATTGATTCTGTTTTTTTATAGAGGAATTCATGAAGTAATTTGTCTACCCGTAAATCGTTTATTTTAGGAATATTTGATATGAGTAAAGAAAACAAAAGTGTTATAACCTGTGATCTGGATGGCAAACTAGAGACCTATAGTGAAGGTGCTCAAGAACTTTTTGGATATACACCGAAAGAGGTAATCGGCAAGGTACGGGTTAGTGACTTCAGTGATGGACAGGTTGTACTGGGCCATGTAGTGGGCTGGTTGGATGAAGCCGTTAAAAATGGCGCCTGGGAAGGTGATACGGTTTTCCTCCACAAAGATGGACACGAAATTCCCTGTCATATTAAAATTACTCCTACAAAAGGAAAAGATGGCGAGCATATTGGCTACTGCGGTGTAACATCACCTCTGGAAGATAGAACGGCAGATCAGGTACGGCCGCAGATTAGCCTGATGACCAAGATCTTTACTTGGCTGGTGATTATGCGTTTGCCATTCCTGACAGCGACATTTGTTCCGATTTTTGTTGGTGCTGCTGTAGCTCACTTGGCTGGGTTTGATGTTAGCTGGAGCTGGCTGGCTCTGACCGTACTGGGTGGATCGTTGCTGCATATTGGGACCAACACAGCCAACGATTATTTTGATCACACCAGTGGAACAGATGAAGCAAATTATAATTATATGGTTCCATTCTCTGGGGGAAGCCGCAGCATCCAGATGGGTCTCATCTCAGCGAGAGGCATGCTCACCGTTGCCATTGTGTCATTTGCACTCAGCGCAATGGTTGGCTTACCCTTGATTCAAAAAGCAGGTCTGCCGGTATTATGGCTGGGGCTGATTGGATTTATTTCCGGATTCTTTTATACGGCACCACCCTTCAGGTTTGCTTCGCGGAAAGGCTTGGGAGAATTACTCATTGGACTCAATTTTGGTCCGCTAATGGTTGCGGGCAGTGCTCTTATACAAACAGGAAGACTACTGCCGGAAGCATTCCTGGCTGGAATTCCTATCGGTCTTTTGGTAGCTGCGATCGTATACGTAAATGAGTTCCCGGATCATGACGGCGATAAAGCCACAGGAAAGGATACCTTGATTGTTGTATTTGGTCCAGAAAAAGCGAGGGTCGGTTACGTGTTGCTGGTGGCAGGTGCTTTTGTTAGTATTGTGGTTATGGCCTTGAATGGGACCTTTCCCATGCTGACCCTGATCGCACTTCTGGCATCTTATTTTGGAGTGAAAGCGATTCAAGTGCTGTATAAATACTACGATGATCGTCTGTTACAGCCTGCAAATGCCGGTACAATCAATATGCACTTTATCACAGGAGTCCTGTTCTGCATCGGAATTTGGATGGGGAATTCTATTTAGTTTTTAAATTTTAAATTACCCACTTTCCCGAATTTTCATTAAAAATCCCCTGGTGCACAGGGGATTTTTTAGTTTGACTGTATAATATTTTTTTGTAATATACTTACGAGTAACTTACGAGTATAATTATAAAACACAAAGGGCGCAGGGTACTCCAAGTAGAAAAGCCTTTGTGGCTTTGTTGAACTCTGTGTTTTAAAATGATGAAGAAAAGAATAAAAAAAGGACCATCACTGGCTGTTATTCGGGCCGTTACCCGGCTTAACAATCATGCTCATAAAAAAGCATCTCGATCTGTGATCTGGGCCGAAGGATCAATTACAAAGTTTTTCCCTATTACCTCACAATGAGACCACTGTCTCTAAAATTGAAAAGATTCCTGGATTTTATTCAGCGATTCACCTTGAACTTTGGTCAGGCTCCTTCTTATGAAGAGATCATGGCTGGCCTTGGTTTTGGCTCATTGGGGACAGTGAACTGGTATGTAAAGACCCTAGAAAATGAGGGTCATTTATCCCGTATAAAAGGTCCCAACGGCAAGCGGGCGCTCACCTTAATCCACAAAGAGCACGCCACAACTACAGCCCGTTTGCCGCTGCTGGGCCTGATCGCAGCGGGGGAACCCATTGAAGCATTGGAAAACCCGGAAGTGGTGGATGTGCCGCCATCTTTACTGCATCCTGATAACTATGTCCTGCAGGTGAAGGGGGATTCCATGATCGATGAACAGATTAATGATGGCGATTTTATCGTGGCCAGGAAGACCAAAACTGCTCGTTCCGGACAGATCGTGGTAGCCCTGATCAATGGTGAAGCCACATTGAAATGTTATGTTCCCAAAACAGATTGTATTGAACTTCATCCTAGAAATCCAAATTTTCCAGTTATAAAGGTTAATCCCCAAGACGATTTCCATATCAACGGCGTGCTTCTATATTCCTTCCGGAATTACTTGAATTGATTCTCAAACACGAAGAGCACAGAGTTCACGAAGTATGTCCAGTAACGCCTTTGATCTGATTCCAGATGAAATAAATGCTGTTGGCACTCAAATTGTAGATGCCGCAATCAAAGTTCATAAAGCCATGGGGCCAGGACTTTTGGAATCAGTGTATGAAGAATGTATGGCCTATGAGTTGGAGAAGAGAAATTTATCTGTTGAAAGACAAGTATCAATTCCGATTCAATATAATGGCGATACACTAAAATCGCCACTTCGATTGGATTTACTCGTTAAAAAATCTGTTATTGTAGAATTGAAATCGGTTGAAGTAATGAATCCAGTATTTGAATCCCAACTGATGACCTATCTTAAACTCTCCGGTTTGCGGTTAGGCTATTTAATCAATTTCAATGTACCCCTGGTAAAGAATGGAATTAAACGCATGATCATGTGAGTCTCTTAGCCCTTGGAGATCTCCGTGCCCTTTGTGTTTAATTCAAATTCTGATATTTTCCATATACGCCTGAAGGAAATGGAACTCCAGACCGAGCGGATCATGGATCCTAGCCTGAAGACACGCCCAGTCGCCATCATCTCATCTTCCCAACCAAATGGTACGATTGTGTCTTTATCTCCTGAAGCAGAAGAAGATGGATTATTCCATGGCATGAAAGTTTCCGTAGTTCGAAAAATGAGCCACGGTGTTCAACTCCTCCCTTATAATCGCTCTCTGTATGCCCGTATAAATCGGTATATCTATCAGACGGTTTCCGATTTCACACCAACTGTTGAACCGGAAGGATCTGATGGATTTTACCTGGATATGAAGGGGATGGAAGCGATTCGCGGCGATATGCAGAACACGGGTATGTCTGTTATCCAAAGAATCCGGGAACAAACCAATATTTCAGGGATGGTGGGCATCAGTGTAAATAAGCTGGTGAGCCGGATTGTCACGTCTGTGGTACCGGAAACAATTCATGAAGTGCAGGGTGGGGAAGAGGCACAGTTTCTATCTCCGTTGAAGCCGCCGGTTCTCCCTGCAGTAAAGGAAAATTCTGTAAACCGGCTAATTCGTTTTCTGTGGATCAAGCAGATCAGCCATATCCAGTCCATGGCATGCCAACCGGATGAATTTCGAACCTTTTTTGGTGCTTATGCCGTACAGCTTTCCCGGGAAGCACATGGCCAGGATTCATCCGTTGTGAAACCGCCACAACTCCAGGACCATGTTTTGGAGCAAACGGTTTTGCCTGAAGATACCAATAATGAAAATGTGCTCCATGCGGTGGTGAAGGATCTGGCGGAACAGGCAGCGTTCAAACTTCGCAAGCGCCGACAAGTGGCGAACAAAGTCAAGTTGGAGATTCATTATACCGATGGGCACCAGCGCCACCGAACAGGACGCATCACAGGCATTGATGATAGATCGGTGATCAACGTGTGCAGGGGACTGTTCGACAAAGCCAATGAACGGCGTAATCGGGTTCGAACCATTTTATTGGATGCCAGTGATTTTTGTCCTTATGTCAATCAGGAAGACCTGTTTCCCACAGCGGAAAGCCGGGACATGGCCGTATCCAAAGCAGTAGAGAAAGTTCGTCTGAAATACGGTGTTCGGAGCCTGCAGACCGCTGATGTATTCGAAGCTTTGGGGAGAATCTGATGTTTATCCATCTTAACACCCATTCCATCTATTCGCCCATGCGGGGACTGTTGTCACTGCCGGATCTTATGAATCTCACCCGATCCCATGGCATGGACACCTTGGCACTCACCGATGTAAACGGCATGTGGGGATTTATCCGGTTTGTGCAGCACTGCCGGGATGCAGGAATCAATCCCATCGCCGGTGTTAATTTGATCACAGAAAAAGATGAAGCAGTTTTGTTAGCGGAAAATCAGCACGGTTACGAGAATATATGCCGTGCGGTGTCTGCTGTCCATGATGATCCAAGTCAGTCTCTAGCAGATCTTGTGAAATCCAGGGTTTCCGGACTTTTTGTCCTGTCCCATGAAGCGCACACGCTCAAGTCCCTGAAAACCACCATTCCGGACACCCACCTGTTTGTGGAGCTCCGTCCCGGCATTCAGGAAACATCAACCCAGAATCTGGGTAAAGAACTCAAACTGGAAGTGGTGGCCACGGGGGATGTCTATTTCCGTGATCCTGGCGACCATGATGCCCATGTAACGTTGCGGGCTATCGAAAATAATACAACGCTGGAGCAGTTAGATTTGTCGGAATGTAAATCGAATCAGCACTATTTCCGGAGTGAAGGAGAAATGATTAAACTTTTTCCCAACAGCCTCGATGCTTTGAATAATAGTCGCTATCTGGCAGACCGCTGCAAAACCGGCTGGTCATTCATTAATACGATCTTTCCGGGATTGTCGCTGAAGGACACCCACCGTGCCAACAAAGAACTGAAGGATAAAGTTTATGCCGGCGCCAAGATTCGCTACGGCGAGATTAATGAATCCATTCATCAGCGCATCCAGTATGAGTTGGGTATTATTACGCAAAAAGGATTCTCACCTTATTTTTTGATCGTTCAGGATATTGTGCAGCAAACCCGGGCCACCATCGGCCGAGGGTCGGCGGCAGCATCGGTGGTAAGTTACTGTCTTTTTATTACTCAGGTAGATCCCCTGCAGTACACACTCCAGTTTGAGCGATTCATCCATCCAGAGCGGGAAAATATGCCGGACATTGACGTGGATTTCCCCTGGGACGAGCGGGATGACATCCTGGCCTATGTGTTTAAAAAATACGGCGATGAACGAACGGCCATGGTTTCCAGCCAGGTATTTTTGAAGCCCCGATCTGCCATTCGGGAAGTGGGGAAGGTACACGGATTATCCAATGAAGAGATCAAAAGTATCACCAAGCGGATCGGCTGGTATGCATCCAGAAGAGATCTAGAACACTGGGTCCGCACTGATCCAAGATTTGCCAATGTGGATCTGGATGAAACGCTAATCCGTGTTTTACGTGAAAGTGAAAAAATTGTGGGCGTGTTTCGTTATCCATCGGTGCATCCCGGTGGGGTGGTCATTGTCCCGGATGAGATCCAAAAATATGTTCCGGTACTCACGGCACCCAAGGGGGTGCAGATTGTGGAGTGGGAAAAGGACCAGGTGGAAGATTCCGGGCTTTTGAAAATTGATCTTCTGGGCAACCGCAGCCTGGCAGTGGTTCGGGATACGATTCGCTACATAAACCTTAATTATGGGGAACATGCATCCCGGAGCAGATATCTGGACTACCACCAGATCCAGCCCGTAGGCGATGACAAGACAGAAAAACTCATGAAGGCAGGGAAAACCATGGGTGTTTTTTATAT
>ERZ651768.1872-NODE-1872-length-15062-cov-11.595796_pt1 | contig 15062 bp, 12 predicted proteins | sample MGYA00514754_ERZ651768 | MGnify/ENA metagenome assembly ERZ651768
GAGCTGAGGTGTGATGGGTCTTGTCCAAAAATAGACTGGATGGGAGAACAAGACATTATGCCTACAGCGACATTAAACCCGATGGGTGTGATTACTGTACAACTAGGAGACATGATTGAAACTGGGGTAGGCCCCAAGGGTGCGCGCATTATTGTCGATGTACTGTCAGCGAAGGTGGAGAGCGACCGGCTAAACGCTACTCTCGCAACCAACGATGCCGCTGACTGGTTAACTTTAAGCGAAGAAGGAACGCTTGGAGTGCTAGATGTTCGATTAACTCTACGAACGGACGACGGTGCGATTATCTACGTAGAATACGGCGGTCGGCTCGATTTGACTACAGGTCTCATTGCTGCGGCCCCAACCTTCCAGACCGGTGATGACCGATACAAGTGGTTGAATCGGGTTCAAGCCGTTTCTGCAGGTCAAGTTAACTTGGAAACGGGTGTCTTGATTTACAACATCTATGAAGTGCAGGTCGCCGCCGATTAAAACAAACCGGTAGGGGTGACCCTGTGTCAGTTCGACTCTGACCTTCGGCATCACGTTTTCAGGCATGAAGAAGGCCCGTAGACTAAAATCTGGCGGCCTTCTTCTTTGCCGATGTGCACCACATGTGCATGGCGATTTTTCCTACTTGTGGCGATTGCCAGACAACCTAGGTCACCTGAGGTTCTCGCTTGAGTATGTTATCCACAGCAACCGCGTGAGCTTTCCTCATTTTGGTCAGAGCACGACAGATATTTATTAGCCTAATCGTGCGAGCCTAAAATCATAGAATCTTCCATCTCTCTTTCTGCCGCACCACAATACTTTGCCTTTGTACCCTGTGGTATCGGACGTGGTGTTGTAACCAACGACCGCCACATCATCGTTCTCGTAGATTACTTCCACATCTTCAATAATCGCCGGGTTACCACCCTCGGCGACCAAACCCAAGAACCCTTGTTTAGGCCTAGTAGTAACTGGTGAAATCATCAAGAAATCGTCAGTTAGGAACTCTCCGACGGAGCTAGAGTTTTTATTTGCGAATCCTTCTTTACATGCCTGGAGAAATTCCGTGGCTAAGGACATCTGTCTCCCTCCTGTTAGTAGGATTCAGAGACTATACGATAGGTGGGGTTAATCGTCGAACCATACGAAGTCCATATATAAAGTCCCTGTATCCAGCCAATACCTGGCCAACAAGTAATGGTTCAGCAATGGGAAGCCATTGAAATCGACATAGACGGGCGTACCTTCTGGGTGCGCCCTGTCGGTTCTTGGGTCTTGCAGTCCAACAATGTGGTGGCCGAAGCGATGGCTATTTCGCTGGATAAGCCCCTGGAATGGGCCGTCGAGTTCTTCTGCGGCAACACGGAACTTAGCCTGGAACTTTGGAATATAATTTCGGGCATATCGGGATTTGATGATTAGGCCGGTAGGTGTTCAGGATGCAGTCGGCTCTAGAGGCTCAACAGGTACTTCGCTGGTTAATGATTGTGCGATGGATTGCCCTGGCGGATCTGATCCTGCTCATAGTGCTGCTCGTTGCATCATTTGCTAACAATGAGGAATTGGTGCAGATTTTTGGCCTAACCCACGGAATCGTTTTCCTGGCACTCATCGCCATTGTAGGCATCGGGGCGCTCCAGAAGCTCTGGAGTTGGTGGTTTCTCGTCGCCACTCTGATTACCACAGGCCCTCCCGGCGCTTTGGTTGGGGAATTCCTAATTGTGCGCAAAGCCAAAGCCATCCTCGCGACATCGACAGGGGATACTTCCGACCGATAGTTAACCGTGTAGACTACCGCCATATTGTTAATCGGAGGAGGGATACTAATGGTTTCAGTTTCCGAAGTGTTCAAGGCATGGAATGAAGGCTTTGCGAATAAAGATTCCAGCAAACTCGCAGAGTTCTTCACCGACGATTTCAGGTTCGTGTCCAGGGTACGTGATATGGGCAAACAGGAGACGTTGGATTGGACTGCGGGTGGTGGCAACGGCGGGTCAAAATTGGATAATTTAGAAGTGTTGTATGAGAACGATGACGTAGCCGTCATCTGCCACAGTGCTAACAGCACTTTGGGAAAGGATGGCGCGGTGATGGCTCTTTACACAAAGAAGGATGGCAAAATTTCACACCTTAGAATGGTCCGACAAGAGCTCTAAAATGTGCACGGACGTTGCACCACCTGACAACACGTGGCACTAGGTTGGGGCTGGTTTTAGGCTTAGAATTTGCACGTTGCAACACGCCACACCATTTCACGCTAGGCGTGGCAACGCACTTGAAAACCGTTATGGCGGCAACCTAATCGTGGGTTCGAATCCCACTTCCTCCGCCAGTTTTAGGCGTGAAAAGGCCCCACAGACCGAAATCTCCGGGGCTTCTTTTTTGGGTAAATCATCAAACGTCGACCAATTGGTTTGGGTTACGTCGACATTTTTGGCACTTTATCCTCTTATGGTTGGCAATCCCATTCTTCGTCCGGTTCCGGTTTTGGGTCTTCCGAGAATATCACTAACATCAATCCCACTCCCTCAGTCCTTATTTAGAACGGCCCAGCGGCGCCATTATTGCCCACGGGCAACGATGTGTACAACAGTACACAGTACCCAATTTTTACGATTGTAGAAATTTCAACTACTGCTTCAGAAGGTTGGCCACAGCCCCGGCCAACTGATCCTGCATGTTGGGCAAGACGTGGGAATAAGTGTCCAAGGTGATAGTGAAGCTGGAGTGGCCCAAGAGAAACCATTTGCTCAAGAAGTTATTCGTGTACTTTTTCCACCAATAGAAAAGGGCCACCGCACTATGCAGACGATGACCCTTCGGTTGGAGGTATCCGAGGCCCAACGGCAAGCCATACCAAAACCTACCGCCGGTAATGCTGGCCCCGGACTGACCCAATGCAATCCCCGCGAATCACGGGCCTTATTGCTTTCGGGTCTTTTCAGCTAGGCGAACCAGGCCCGCGTAAACATAGGAATCTTGGTTGGTTGAAGTCATGGGTCCTGTCTCCTCTTAAATCGTTCGCTCGACGTCCTAGGGAAGATTGGGATTGTCTGCTATTGATTATTCGTGGCTGATCAAGCCTTCGTCCATCATGGCTTTGATGGTGCCGTCGAAGGCCTCAAGACTCTGATTGATATCGGCTTCGGTATGTACTCCGGACAGCACGCCGCTGGTGCGTGACATGAGGTCAACACCGCGCACTTGAAGGCCCTGCCGGAAATTCGTCTGGACCTCGGGCGGGGCGCTCTTGAGGCTATTGGCGTCCAGACCGTCGATGGACTTGGCTCCGAAAAATATGTGGAAGGTGGAAGACTCGCCATAGACGCAGGCGGCCACCTCGTACCGGTCCACGATCTCCCGCAGCCCAACCCGCAGCCGCTCGGCCATGCGGTCGGCGTTGGCTTGCATCTCGCCGGTGGCTACTATGTTGAGCGCGGCGTTGCCGGTGGCGGCGCAGTAGGGATTGGCGTTGAAGGTGCCGCCGTGGTAGACGCGCTCGTACCGGTCGTGCTGGGCGTCGCCGGTTATCTCCATTACAGCCATGAACTGTTCCCGTCCCGCCACGGCCCCGCCGGGCAGTCCGCCGGTCAGGATCTTGGCCATCGTGCAGAGGTCGGGTTCGATACCCAGGTTCTGCTGTAATCCGCCCGGGCTCCATCGGAATCCGGTAATCACCTCGTCCAGGATCATCACTACATCGTATTTTCGCGTCAGGTCCCGTACCCCTTGGACAAAGCCGGGCTCCAACGGAACGGTACCGTACGATGCGCCCGAACCTTCTGTGATGACGCCGGCAATGTCGTTGTCAGACGCCAAGATACTCTCAAGAGCAGCCAAGTCCGGTGGCAAAACGATCACGGAGTCCACTGCACCGCGGGGGATTCCAGTGGATGCGGGCACGTCGAAAGGTGACAGGTTACCCGGCATCACGTAGTCATGCCAGCCATGGTAGTGGGATTCCCATCGGATGATTTTGTCTTTTCCGGAGTAGGCTCTGGCGATTCGGATCGCCAGGGCAGTGGATTCGGCGCCCGAGCCAACAAACCTCACCTTATCGGCACAAGGGATCAAGCTGCAGACGCGTTCACCCCATTCCAGTACCTTTTCCACTGGCGCTCCGTAATGGGATCCCGAAGGCGCGGCCTGCATCAACGCCTCAACCACCTCGGGATGGGAATGGCCCAACAGCAGGGATGCGGAGCCGAGCCCGTAATCGATATATTCGTTGCCATCGACGTCCCATTTCCGGGACCCGAGGCCGCGTTCGATGGCGATTGGGAAGGGGCTGGTTACGTAACCGTCGTGGCCACCTCCGCCGGAAGGGAAAATCTGTTTGAACCGTGGGAAAAGCGCCGCCGATTTGGGGTTTCTTCGGATATAAGCCTCTCTGATTGACTCTGCCATCGAATCCTCCTTTCCATGGGCGATTGATTGCTGTCCCACCACCTCACACTCAATGGTTTACTGTAAATTGCTGTGCTATCCCGGTAATTCTGTGATCGACACCCAACAGGGTCCGTTACCGAGGGGATAAGTCTCCAACGGGGTCAACTTACCTGAGTCCGGATTGATATTGAAGGAGGCCATGCGGCCCGAGTCCTGGCCCGATCAGGAATGCACGCCGATGATATTGTCCCAGTCGGTCGACTGCTGGTAGGCGTAAGCGGCTCTCATGAGTAGCGGGTCGTCGAAGAAGCGCCCGACGAGCTGAATGCTAACTGGGAGACCGGCTGACGACTTGCCCACGGGAAGGGCGAGCGCTGGGTGGCCGGTGTAGTTGAAGGGCAGGGTGTTACGGGAGCCTTTCGAGTTCACCGTCGCTAGGTTGTCCTCGACGGCCTCGAGGTAGCTACCAGGGGTGTGGTTCTTGGGCGCCGTCATGATACATGTGGGCATAACGAGCACGTCGACGTTGGCAAGCGCGGCGTCGTAGGCCTTGATGTAGGTGGGACGCACATTCTGGGCCTTGGCATACACGCGGCCGTGGTAGTTGCGACGGCTCATCTCCGAAGCGATAAGCGATAATTTGCTGCGTGGGGTGAGCACATCGGCTTGGGAGGCCCACATCTTGTTGATGGCTGCGATGATTGAAGCTGGGTAATAGGTCCTAGTGAAGGCGCCGAAGAACCCAGTTTTGAACACGGCAAGGGCCCCTTCACCCGTTAGCGCAGCCTGGGCCGCCCAGATGTCGTGATGCTCTGGGATGGATACTTTGGATACGTCAGCGCCCGCCTCTGCAAGGACGTCGACGGCCGTCATCACCAGGTCGCGCACATCGTCCTCAGCATCGTCAAAGCCCTCCCCGAGGACACCGATGCGCAGCCCTGATATGCCGTCGGTCAAACCTCCGAGTATGTCTATGGTAGTCGGGACGTCTCGCGTCTGGCGGGGATCGTAAGGGTCGTAACCCGCAGTGGCCTGAAGCGTAGCCGCCGCATCCTCTACGGTACGGGTCATCGGGCCGGTGTAGTCGATGCTCTGGTCCGAGCCGAACCCGATCCCGAAGTGCGACAACAGTCCGAACGTGGGCTTATGTCCGACGATGCCGGAGTAAGCCGCAGGGATACGGATGGAGCCACCCTGGTCGCCGCCGAAGGAGATGTCCACCTCGCCGGCGGCCACGGCCGCGGCGGAGCCCGCGGACGATCCGCCGGTCACATGATCGTGGTTATGGGGATTGAGCGGCCGGCCGTAGTCGCCGATGGCGCCGCCGGTACCGAATCCGCCACTCAGTCCGTTCATGACGTTCTTGCCGATGATAGTGCCCCCCTCCTTCAGCACGCGGGTGACGACAGTAGCGTCGAAGTCGGGAATGAGGCCTTCGAGGGCGAAAGATCCGAAGCTCATGGGTATACCCGCCACCGCGACGTGGTCCTTGTAGCTTACGGTCTTGCCAGCAAGCAGACCCTCGTCCGACCCTTCTATTCGGCACTTCCACATCCAGGCGTTGAGCGGGTCTTCCTCTGGGCTCGGACGGTGCCCGGGCTCGCGGGCGGCGGAGACCATGGGAGGGTTGGCCTCTTCCAACCGGGCCTGGACGAAGGTGTCCAACTGATCCAACTGTTCTATAAGGTACTTCTGGTACTTGACGGCCTCATCTGGACCAAGGTGGATTCCCAGATCCTTGGCCACGGCCACCACCTCATCGACGTCAGGTACTGCGTACATGAGACCCTCTCTTATAATCGTAGATTAGTAGGCTCGGCGGAATCTGAAACGAAATCTTTAATTTACACCGGTCCCGGCCTGCTCCGGTGGAAAAAAGGAGAGTACTGCTACCGTTGGAAGCCTGTCAACCGTCATCTCCACGGTCTTCAGATGCTATTTTGAACGGCTTTGGTACGAGTTTCATCGACGACTATGAGGCGCCGTTTGGCGCCATAGCGTTGGTGGTAATCCGATTGCCCCAACCAATTATTAACTTAATTCGTCGAACCTATGGATTAATCTGTTGATATTGTGGCTTAAACACTCAGCATCGCTTCTTATTTCTAGATCGCAGCAAAAACCCCTTCCAAACTGGAAGGGGTTTTTGCTGCCTAATTTCATGGTGACCTACCTCGGGGTCGAACCAGGGACCTACTGATTAAGAGTAAGTTGATTTTTGTGCACAGGCGTGTGCCGGTGTGTTTCCTAGACACGCTTTTGAGGCTAACGGCGAAATTCGTGCCTACCAGTTGAAAATAAATTGTGGCTAAATTGTGGCTAAAATCCTCAGTAGGTAAACCACAGCATTTTAAGTTTGTCTAAGGCCTCCGGTGACGGGTCTGTTCTCATCCACTAACACGGTGGATATTTGTGTTGGGCCTCTATTTTGCCGTCTTGATACACCATCCACCGCATGCCATATTCAATATGGGCACCAGGCCGGTCAAAATTCCGAATAATAGAAAACCTTTTTCTAATGAATCCTTCATCAACAGGATAAGTGGGCGTTGTGAAATTCCACTCACTAGGGCCGCCCATCCATCCCGCTTCTTCGCTTAGCTCCATCACAAGTCTCAAACAATTTTCACCATCAAAAGAACTGTTTTCGAGATGGTCTATCACTAGGTCAAAAGCCTGGTCTCTTGTCTCTATCTTCGGACTAGCATTGCAGGCGGTGATCGACAACAAGACCGCCATCATAGTCAATAGGCAATTTTCCGTAACATCAGCAAGAAGTCGCTAGCGCATTAAAAGACTAAAAATTTATTTGCCAACGAGCGGTTTTTGAAATCCATGGACCCGGTGGACCCTCCATTGGGAGACATACCAAACATGCTCTGAATCCAGCCTCAGTAGCAGAATCGGCATCCACGAATGTAGTGCGGTTTTCTGGTTTTGTACGACGGCCGGGTGGGCAGTTGGGTCTGCAAAAAATCCTGGTAGTTGTACAAGCGTTAAACATGGATTGTCATTATTGTGGTGTTCACCACAGTACCGCTAGTGGCGCAGCTATTGGGCGGTCCAGCCGCCGTCGATGACCAGTTCTGCGCCGGTAACGAAAGAAGATTCATCAGAGGCTAGATAGAGCGCGCCGTAAGCAACATCCTCAGGCTGACCCAACCTAGCAAGCGGCGTCGGGTCCAATCGCTGGGCCTTGAACTGAGAATCGGCGATAGCTTCCTTCGTCATATCAGTCTGGATGACCCCAGGATGAATCGAGTTACACCTCACGCCATCGGTGGCGTATTGGATTGCGGTGGATTTAGTGAAAAGGCGCACCGCTCCCTTGGATGCACTATAGGCGGACGAGTAGGCTGCTCCGACTAGTCCCGCAACAGATGAAAGATTGATGATGGACCCGCCACCCGCTTCGCGCATGGCGGGTATGGCGGCTTTGGCACCCAGAAAAACCCCCTTAGCGTTGATGTCCATCACCTGATCCCATTCGGCGGAACTGGTTTCCTCCACCCGGCTGGTGCGGAATATACCAGCGTTGTTGATCAGAATATCCAGCTTGCCGAAGCGTCCTAGGGTCGCTGCTACCGCCTCGTTCCACTGGTTTTCGTCGGTTACATCTAGCGGTACAAACAGGCATTCCCCTCCTGTTTCATTAATCTCGGCTTCAATCTGCTTACCCTCGGTTTCCAGAACATCGCCGATGACGACCTTGGCGCCCTCTTTGGCGAAGAGCTTGGCTTCGACAGCGCCCATGCCTTTGGCACCACCGCTAATCAGTGCCACCTTATTTTGTAGACGCATAGCGTTCGCTCCTTACCGGCAGATTTCAATTTAACTATTGGCAGATATTTTGGAGATACTACATCCGAAGCTACTCTTAATCAACTAAGAGGCCTCAACGATGATGTTCCATAATTCCAAATTACTTGATCGGTCTGTTTGGCAGTAATTTGGAATGACTTTGAGACCGGGACCGCTATTGGTCCCAACTTGATGACCAGGGCGTTCAAGAAAGTGGTAACCACGTCCGGAGTACCAAAGCTCACTATCCACGGCCTACGGCATACCCACGCGACTATACTTCTGGAGCAAGGCGTTAACCCAAAAGTTGTATCCGAACGTCTGGGCCATGCCAGCGTTGCAACAACTATGGATATATACAGCCATGTGTTGCCCGAGATGCAGGAAAAAGTAGCCCTTGCGATAGACGCGGCATTAGCACCACAATAAAAGAACTTCAAATCCGTTATGGCTAGCACCCCCCAATTGGACGGTTAGGTCCTATGGAAGAAGCCCCCTCAAACGAGGAGGCTTTTCTTGTTTCGGAGACACCCTCCGCCGGGACTGATGTATCCAAGAACCTAAAGCTCGACGGCTACCTTGTGGGCCTGGTAGGTCGCCATCTCGATGTTTCTCGGCTGGGCGCTGTCACCGATGACATAGATCTCGTTAACGCTACTGGCCAACGAACGATACAGGCCGTCGTTGGGCTGACCGCCCGTGGCCAGGACTACTGTGTCCACGGACTCTATAGTCCTGGACACGGAGGGATTGACCACGTTATACACGTCCACGAAGTCTTCCCCGATTTGCGAAACGCCAGTCATGGGACTCATGACAACCCCCTTGCCAAGCAGGCGCTCGTACAGGTGATGCCAGACAGGTCCTGGAATGTCGCTGCCCACCCACTTAAGGCCGGTGACGATCTCGACCCGCTTGCCTCGATCGGCCAGCACTTCGGCCACAACACTTCCCGGCGGAGTGCCTTGAGTGTCTATGATAACTACGTGTTCTCCCGTTCGGGCACCGGTCAGCACATCATGGAAGGTAATTACGTTTCTGCCTTTGGCTCCGGGAATTTCGGGGATGTAGGGGATCGCCCCCGTGGCCACGATTACGGCGTCGGCCCTCTCTGCCAGCACCCTTTCGACGGTGGCCTCGTTGTTCAGTCTCACCTCAACACCTAGTTGGGGAAGCTGGCGCTCGAAGAACTTGATAATCTCCTCGAAAGACTCCCGCATGGGCGGCAGCATGGCAAGTTTGACGCCGCCCCCCAACCTGCCCGAAGCTTCGAACAGGATCACCTTGTGACCCCGTTCAGCGGCAACTCGCGCCGCTTCCATCCCCGCCGGCCCTCCGCCTACTACCACCACCTTCTTCGTGACAGGGGCTGGGCCCGGGTCTGCCCACTGCTTCTCGTGGCCGGTTACTGGGTTGTAGATGCAGGTTATGGGTAGGTGCAGGTTTTGCCTTCCGACGCAGCTCTGGACGCAGGCTATGCACATCCGGATATCGTCTACTCGGCCCTCCCTGGCCTTATTGGGCAGGTGGGGGTCGGCGATCAGTTCTCTCACCATGCCCACCAGATCCATCTTTCCCTCCGCCAGCATACGTTCTGCCAGGGCAGGGGTGTTGATGCGTCCAATGCCAATGACCGGCAGGTTGACGAGTTGCTTGATGCCCGCAGGGCGTTCGGCGAATTCTCCCGGAGCATGATAATAGGGGGGCCAGTGAGCCCGAAAAGACCCTTCGTCCTCGGTATGGCCTAGCCAAACGTTGAGGTAGTCCAGCAGACCCGTGGCCTCCAGCAAGGGGGCTATGGTCTTGCTGTCTTCGTAATCGATGCTGTAATCTACCAGGTCGTCGCTGATGCGAACCCCCAGCAGAAGGTCTGGTCCCAACGCCGCCCGCATTGCCCGGAGGACCTCGTAGAGGAAGGTCATCCTCTCTTCCGTGGTCGCACCGCCGTACTTATCGGTCCGGCGGTTGCTCTGGCTGTGGAGGAACTGAGAGACCAAGGCGCCATAGCCTACCACGAGCTCGGCGCCGTCAAGGCCCCCGTCCCTCACCCTTCCTGCCGCTGCCCCAAAGGCGGAAACTATCTCCTCCACCTCCGCCGTGCTCATCTCATGGGGCATAGCTTGGACGTAACTAAAGGCCGGAGTGGGAACCGCAGACGGAGCCACCGACAGCCAGTCTCCTTCCAGCATATCCCGCTGCAGTACGCCTGACCTCCTGCCGTTGTGGCTTAATTGCGCCAATACCGGCACTGAAAACTGGTGGACTAGGTCCGCGATGACCTGGTAGCGGGGGATGATTCTGTCGTCCTGATTATTGAAATAAGACGTACTGGTGGGGTGTACGCCACAAGAACCCAGGGTCACCAAGCCGGCGCCGCCTTTTGCCCTTTCCCTGAGATAATAGGCGTAGTCCTCGGTAGGTAGTTTTTGTTCGTCGTAGAACTGTGCTGCGTGGCCCGTGACTACGATCCGGCTTTGAAGGTCGTGCTTGCCTAATCGAAACGGGGCAAATAGAAGCGGAAACTGCTGGGTGATGATCGGGCCTCCTGACGCCTTATTTTGCAGAGAGTTCCGTATTGATTGTAAATGCACGGCATGTACATTGGTCGATTAAGAGAATAACCCCTCTGACCTTGTTTATTACCTGTTGGGCGGTGCTATTGAGTGTTCTCAGGTTCAATCGGCGTACCAGGCGACATCGTAAGTCACGCCTGAAAACCGGTCTCTTTTTGTTATGGCGCGCGTACCTTCTGGGTGCGCCCTGTCGGCGCATGGGTGCTGGAATTCAACAACGTGGTGGCCGAGGATGGCACGGTCACATACAGCCATCTCATAATCATGGTGTGGCCCAACCTGACACGCCCAGACCAATTGCTTGTTTGAACCATACGTAAGCGTGTCGGTCGTCCTGGTTGGGTCAGTGTTCTTCGTTGGGTGTGCTTCTGCTGCCAGTAGAGGATGTGTGATCGATATTGGTTGCTTAGACTTCTTCATCATCCCTTCCGCTCCGCACCCAATCAATAGGAGTGGCTTAGCCGTCTATCAAATTCATATAGCAGACTTTCTCCGACAAATCCAGGAGGTTTCAACGAGTTTGATTCTTGCTGTAATATTGCCGGCCGGCCCCGTAATGGACTACCGCCCAGAGTGTCGAAAAACTCGCCGGGCGCGTCAACGCCCTCACGGTTTAGGGGAGGTGTAGTTATCAAAAAAACCTCCCCTAAATTCAGTTGGTTTAGCGGAGATAACTTACTCGCACCCGCCCAGGAGTTATTCCTGAGTTATGGCCTTAAGCCTTTGCGGTATTTTGGGCTGACGCATCAATGCGTATATCACCGCTGATGCCACGGCTGCGCCCAGGGAAATTACTATCGGCCAGGAATAACTGGTGTACTGGTCGAACCACCAGCCGGTGGCGAAGGGGACTAATAGCAAAGCCCAACTGTAGCTCATGTTGATGGTTCCCCGCAAAGTGGCGTAATGATGCCGCCCAAAATAGTTGCCAATCACCCCCCAATTGACTGGGGTAATACCTTCAGAGATTCCCATGGTAACTGCTGATATGGCCAAGATTATCAGCCCGTCTGAAGACAGCAACAGTACCAACCCCAAGGAGTAAATGACCATACCCCCGCCGAGGATAATCTGCGCCGGAACTTTATCTCCAAAATACCCGACTATCAGCTTGGACGGCACGTTCATGCCCAATCGCAGGGTGAAAAACAGTGCGGCGATAGAGGTATCAAAATCCTTCCATTCGAGTATCGCCACGTAATGCAGGTCTATCCCAACTCTGGAGACCTGCCTGAGAACCGTACCCATCATGAGATACCAAAAGGACGTTGTCCGTAACGCCTCGCGCACTGTGAATTCTGCACCTGCGTAATAGCGTCTCAGGCGTTGTAGTTCGGCAGAAGCGGCCGCATCATCACCGGATGCTTCCATTCCGAGCCTTGCGGCTTTGACATCGGCTTCATTCGCTCCATCCGGCAGCAGCCCCATGCTCTCCGGTGACTCCTTCAACAGCGGCATCAAAGGAAGAATCACGATCAGGTAGGCGCCCGCGCCCATCAGAGCCGCCACGCGCCAGTCCCATATCGCGATAACCAGGGTCATGATCGGTATCAATATGGTAGATCCGAGGTTTCCCGATGCCTCACGGACGGACATGGCGCGCACGCGGTAGCGGCTGAACCAGGTGATCACCATGGCGGTGGCCGAGTCCTGAAAGGCCATGGTGGCTCCAAAGGCCACAAATCCCAGATAGGCAAAGGCAAATACCCAAAGGGTTTGGGAAAAGGAGAAGATTATGAATCCGATACCAGCTAGGATGGTTCCGATAACCATGATTCTGCGTGCGCCGAACCGATCAACCAGATAACCCACAAAAGGGCCGGCCACTGCGCCCTCCGAGCGGCCCAGGGAGAATATCAGCGACGTTGTGGCGCGGTTAAGTCCCAAGCTCGCCCCCACAGGTATCAAGAACAACGCAGGCCCTTTGTCGAAAAAGGCGTTGTTCATGGCCGCCATCACGCTGATTAAGACAAGCACCCACCAACCATAGAAGAAACGTCCGGAAAAAAACCGGCCTGGGCTTCGTATGGGAGTTTTATTAGGCGTGTTTATTTCAGGTTTTGGAGTGGCCGTTCCACCCTGGGACCCTAAATGGTCACATCTGCTGAGTGTCATTCTATACCGTATTGTGTTTTTAGCTTCAAATCACTTATCAGATGGCATCGGATAACACTAAGCAACAGGCATAAACAAGCGGGGCGAATAACTCTTAATCAGTAGCTTCTTGTTTCAAAAACACCCCCATCGGGAAGTCATAGGCGGTGGGGTACTGGCGATGGTGGGGGTATGCTCAAAGAATCCGGCCCTTCCGTGTAGAATTCCGCCTGTAGTGAACAAATCCACACATTTGATTACCTCCTCTGCTACAAGGGCAACGTTATTGGAAGTGGAGGAGTAACTAGGAGGAATATGGACTGGATCGCTGTAGGTGCTATAGCGGAAATTGTCGGAGCGATTGCGCTTGTTCTTACGCTGGCTTATCTAGCTTTACAGGTGAATCATAGTACTCAAGCAGCCCGTCGCGCTGCAGCAGAAAGAGCGGTCGACTCAGTCAGGGAATGGAATCGTTCTCTTCTCGACAATCCAGACGTCGCTGATGTTTATTGGAAAGGAACCGAAGGAATTGAGAACCTCTCAAATCAACGAGAAAGATCTCAATTTGGAGTCATGTCGTTTAACCTGTTTAAGACCTGCGAGCAGCTCCACTATCAGCACATGGTTGGTTCGATGGAATCAGCTATGTGGACTGGATACGAATGGCAAATGAGAGGGAATTTGTTGTACCCCGGTCATATGCAATGGTGGCAAGAACGAAGACACGCGTTCAGCCAGGAGTTTCAGGATTTCATCAGTCATTTAACTCCGGATACGGAACGCGTATTCAATCCGCCGGGCCGCGTAGCTACCGAAAACGATTCATAATAGGTCAACTGAAAGATAATGGCCAGATCAGAAATAGACAATGACCACTGCTAACAATCCGAATAACAACCTGAGCCCCTGGAAGCCAGGCCAGAGTGGCAACCCTACCGGCAGGCCAAGAGGCACCCGTTAGCTAGCTGGCTATGTCCTTGAGACCACTGACGCTGGCCGGGAGCTGATAGATGCCTTGTTGTGCATAGCCAGGGGCGCTGTGCCCAACCTAGCGGTTCAGAAAGGCTCAAGACCGAGGAAGGACCAGCAAGTGAGGCCAGCAGACCAGTTGAAGGCTATAGAGATGCTGCTAGATCGCGGCTTCGGCAGGTCGCCACAGCAGCTGGACATAGCCCATAATGTCTCCAGCAGGCCGCTGGAGCACCTATCTGATGAGACGTTGCGGTTGTTGGTAGAGAACGCCAGGCAACTTGAGGAGGGCAGTGGTGTGGTGATTGATGAGGATGGCCAGGTAATCACGGAGTAGGGGATAAAGCCAATGTTAACATTTCCAACCATAAGATTATTTAGCTTGGCGACAGGATTACTGGTGTCAGTAGTAGTCGCTTTGTTGACGTTGGACGGGATTGCCCACGCTCAGCCGGTGCCCCAAGTGGAGCGGCAACCCGAGATCCAGAGCGAGGATCTCGAAGCCTTCGAAAGCCGGAGGCTCAAAGAAATCGAAGAGGAAGAGCACAGTGGGGAAATTCACATCGAGGACGAGAAAGCTCAAATGGCTCAGGAATTAGAAGGGGCAAGGGACCGCTTAAACCAGCAAATAGAGCAACAGAAGTTACAAATGGACCAGGAACTAGACGAGCTGAGGGATCTGATCAAATTAGAACAAGAGAATGATGCCTACTTAATTGGGAGACGGGAAGAACTTTCTAGACAACAGGCCCAACTTGACCAGGTCATCGAAGAATGTGGCAATCAGGGAGAAGCGTGCTCGGTTTTGTTTGGTGGCTCCTACGAAACAGAATCCAGTATTGAGAGCGGCATGCTAGTCACACGGATGAACATTTCCGACCGTGAGCGACAATTGGAAGCGGATCTGCTGGGTCGAACTAGGAACATGATGGATGACCACAACGGCAGGCTCGACGGATTCAGACGGGAACGAGATAATACACTAGAGAGGATGGAAGAAGACCATCGACAACAAACCAACACGCTCCACAGGCAGCACCAGGATAATATACAAAGTATGAAGGACCTCTTGAATAACGAACTTCGGATGAGGGGCGAGGACGACATGCGGCGGGAGCAGATGGAGATGGAGCGGGATCGGATGGAGCGGGAGACGGAGATGAGGGAAAAGGAGGCAGAAGAGCGCAGGGAGATGGAGCGGGAGCAGATGGAGCGGGAGGCGGAGATGAGGGAAAAGGAGGG
>ERZ651768.1874-NODE-1874-length-15056-cov-3.529541_pt1 | contig 15056 bp, 4 predicted proteins | sample MGYA00514754_ERZ651768 | MGnify/ENA metagenome assembly ERZ651768
GGTGTAATGGGATATCCCCCATAAAATAATTCACAGTTTGATTTATTTGCTGCAGCCATTAATCCATAACACAGGGCCTGGTTGCCCATAATATTTCTGTAAAACCCCGGTTCAAATTTTGCTTTGGGGACTTTATATGAAGATTGAACAGCCTCAATTGTATCCCCATAATGATACCCGGCTTTCAATGCCCGAACATTAGCTTCCACCAATTCCGGCCGTTTACCAAACTTCTTTTTCAAAAATGAAATGGTCGAATCCATGGAACGGTCATACATCCAGAACATGAGCCCCAATGCAAACATGTTTGTACTGCGGGAAACTGTCTTTGGTGAAAGGTCCATGTCTTCCACTGCATGTGCTACAATTTTGGTCATGTCCAAAGCAATAAGCTGATAGTTTTTTAACGTATCATCCTCAAGCGGGTTAGAATCCCATCCCGCCAGCTTCAGGTTCTTCCTGGTATAATTTGCCTTGTTCGCAAGAACGATACCATTTTCTTTTAAATCCTGAAGATTTGTTTTCAACGCCGCCGGATTCATAGCAACCAAAACATCGAGGTCATCTCCGGGAGTTTGAATTATATCACTGCTGAATTGAATTTGAAATGAACTGACTCCTGCCAAGGATCCTGCAGGAGCACGGATTTCAGCAGGAAAATCCGGAAAGGTTGCCAGATCATTCCCCATAACCGCAGTTGTTTCTGTAAACTGGGACCCGGTTAATTGCATTCCGTCCCCGGAGTCACCCGCAAAACGAATGACAACACGATCGACCTCTTTCATTTTCTTGTATTTTTTTTCTGACATGGAATTTCCTTAAAAAATGGCGGAGAAGATAGTTGTTATTCTATTCGACAGTAATTTTCTTGTACATAAAATCGAATTTACCACAGTCCTTAAAAGCAAATCAAAAGGAATGAACTGAAGGGTAGAATTATTTATTGAATCTTCATCCTTGTTTCGCTTGAAAAATAAAGAATTATTATCAGAAAACAGCCAATATTTTCCTTTTTTCAATTTCCAGTAAATATTGCCAGATATTTATTAATTGTGTAAACTCATATAACAATGATTAAAGATAAGCTCGACCCATGTCAACTTCCTCTTTTTCCTGAATTATCAAAGGAATCAGATATCGCATCTATCACTTCTCTCCCTGAGTTTGATAAAGCCTTAAACAATTTGATAAAGATCAGTGACCTAGGTGCATTCATTCAGTTAAATATTTCGGGCCTCGAACGGGGTTATTCACTGAATATCAGTGAAATGGTGATTCCTAATGATTTTCTTAAAGACAGTTCTCCAAGATCAACCAGTCATCATTTATTCCCAGATAAAATTCGAAATCAACTTAAAAAATACACATATGAGGTAAAATCCTTTTTTAATTCCAAAAATTCATTTCATACGGACTACGGATATTTTTTATTCAGATCCCATTTTACCATGTGGAGACATTTCATCGATGAAATGGAAAAAACTGTTAGTGATTATCTCTATTCTATCTGTAAGGGAAATCAATATGGAAAATATTTTCTAAACACATTTCAAAATGGATATGACTTTTTATTCACCATTGGAGATATCACCGCACCTTGGGAAAGACGGGATGGAGTTTACCTGAAAGATATTGAAAAAATCAGGGCTGCACTGAAAAATAATCCACAGACAGGCTTTCAGACTCCCACAACAGATATTGATTTTCCGTTTCAAATCATGGTAGCAAAAACGGAACACATTCCAATGACGATCTCCAGATTTGTTTCCCATGTCCATATCACTTCTGTGTTTAAAACCATTCATTTGGAATACCTCGCTGACAAGACCATTAGAACCACAGAGGATATAAAAAATTTGGTGAAATCAATTTAGCTGGATTTCTATCCCATTAAATCAAGAGAAGACTGTAAAGAATATTAAAATCCGTGTCGTCTAAATACAGACAAAACGTATTCGTTTGGTCACTCTATGACTTTGCTAATTCCGCATTCACAACTCTTGTGGTTACTTTTATCTATGCCGCATATTTCACCAAAGCAATTGCAGAAAATGAAATTATAGGCACTGCACTCTGGTCTAGAGCCATTTCGCTTACAGCTATTATTGTGGCAATTGCATCACCAATTATGGGTGTAATTGCAGATAAAGCCAATCTCAGAAAAACCATTCTTGTTTTCATGACTTATACCAGCATTTTTGGATCTATCATGCTGTATTTCGCAATGCCAGGAGAAGTGATGAAAGCTCTCGCATGGTTTGTCATTGCAAATATAGGGTTTGAATTGGGGGGAGTGTTTTACAACGCCTATCTTCCGGAAATTTCTCCTGAAAATAAAATTGGCAGAGTGTCAGGATACGGATGGTCCTTTGGATATGTGGGTGGTTTACTTTGCCTCGTTATGGCAATGATAGGTTTTGTAAATCCTGAAACTCCATGGTTCGGATTTACAAAAGAGGCAGGAGAAAATATTAGAGCCACAAATATACTTGTGGCAGTTTGGTTTAGCATTTTCAGTCTTCCAATGATTTTGACATTAAAAACCAAAACCAAAGAAAATTTTACAAAGTCCAAGTTCAATATTTTATCCGTAATTAATGAACTTGTTCACACATTCAAAAAAATAAAAAAATATAAACAAGTCTTGAAATTCCTTATAGCGCGAATGATCTACAATGACGGTTTGGTTACTATTTTTGCTTTTGGGGGGATCTACGCTGCGGGAACATTTGGATTTTCATTTGAGGAAATCATGATCTTTGGAATTGTGTTAAATGTTACGGCTGGGATAGGCGCATTCATCTTTGGCTTTATGGATGATAAACTGGGTGGGAAAATAACAATCCAAATTACTCTTATTGCACTTATCTTCGCAGGATTGTTAGCTATTTTTGCCCAATCAAAATTATATTTTTGGATAGCAGGAATATTGGTGGGTATTTTCTCAGGACCAAACCAAGCAGCCAGCAGATCTCTCATGGGCAGGTTTACTCCGAGTTCAAAGGAAAATGAATTTTACGGATTTTTTGCTTTTTCAGGTAAAATGACTGCTTTTATCGGACCATTATTTTTGGGAATTCTCACCGAACTCTTTGACTCTCAGCGGGCAGGAGTTTCCATTGTTGTTGTCCTGTTTATCCTGGGACTTTTTCTGCTTAGGTCAGTCAATGAAAAAGATGGAATTACTACTGCAAAAACTATTTCAATAAAATGATTTTTTGAGTTTGTACGTTTCCTGAATTTTGGAATTGGACAAAATACATTCCGCTTGAGAATTTTTCGGCATTCCACCGAACGGTGTGATTACCTGTGGAGATTTTTTCTTCCACAAGGGTTTCAACCAATTTTCCAGTAATGTCATAAATCCGTAAAGACAAATGACTATCCGTTTTTGTTGAAAAACGAATAGTTGTTACCGGATTGAACGGATTTGGATGTGCGGGATAAAACGAAAACTCCGAGGGAGTATTGAAAGGTGTAGTTTTTTTTAATACAATCGTTTCAGTCTCACCACTAAATTTTAAAATTCGAGCATCTGAACATTTATCTGCCGTGGCGAACAAAAGTGCATTCCCACTTTCATCTAAAATTTCCCAATTCTCACCATCTTTTACTTCACACTCAAAAACCAAAGGTTGTCCGTTATTCATGACCTCAATAACACATTCATCTGAAGAACATAACTTGGTATTCCTCGAAAAACGGATGTCTTTTGCTGGTGATAGAGGCTTAGGTGGTAGGCTGTAGCTCATCAATTCTTCTTGTGGTACATCAGCACCAAAGTATAAAAGTGTATTATTGAGCGTTAATGTATTCAAATGCTCAGTAGGCTGGAAGATCTTGATTCGTGCTTCTGGAGCAGAAACAGACAGCATAATCTCACCACTGTTATTCGCATTTAACCAGTACCCTTTTCCGGGTTCAAGTTCAGATGTTTGAATATAACTATCACTAAACCCGTAAAGTGTACCGGGAATAATTATATTCTCAGGATCAACGGCATTATTGATATTCACAATGAAAGAAATACCGGAGATCAAATTCCAACCTGATACCAGAGAAAGTGTTAATGAATCAACAGATTCACCTGAAATAGTCTGAGAACCACTTTCATCAAAAAAAAGCCAATAACCTTCACCTGGTATCATTTCATTTTCCGAGATATACGTACCATCAAAACCGTACAGGGTGTTTGGGACAGCATCCGGAAACACATCAGAATAAAGCGATGAATTAACAATCATGGAAATACCAACAAAATTCCATCCGGAATTGTAGGGAACAATAATCTCAGGGATGTCCGGCAGCTCCATTTCTAGGTAGTACAATCCACCAGAATAAACTCCTGCAACAAGGTTTATACCTCCGGAATTGAAGTCATGGTATGCTGAGAAATTTGCACTACCCCCTATGTATGGAATTGTCAGGGTACTATCCTGCTGAAAAACCGGATCGGTATCAGTGCCCCCATTCCGAAAAAAATAAACGGTTCCTTCAAGGCATCCTACAAACAGGTCCATGTCGCCGTCAGAATCAACATCAGAGAATTCGGGAGTACTGTATTCCCCCACATCTATGTTTGCATAATTATCAGAAACAAAGATAAAATTATGATTTTCCGGGGTACCGTTGTTCTCGTAAAAATGAATGACACCCCAGTTCTCACCAATAAAAAGGTCCAGGTCACCATCAGCATCTATATCAACCAGCTCCGGATGGGACCTTCCTGACAGGTCAATGTTGTTCAATTCTTCAATAAAAACATACGAAGATTCATCCGGAAGCTCTCCCGTCCTTTCATAATAAAAGATCTTCCCGTTATAATCTCCCAGTAGGATATCTTGGTCGCCATCATTATCTAGGTCTCCTGCGCAGGGTGCTAGATTATAACCGAGGTTCGTTCCTAAAAAATCTTCATCAGTCAATTGCCACACAGGTTCTTCAATAGACCCGGTATTTTCGAAATATTTAATTTTCCCCCTGAAAGGTGACACGGAATAATCTATTTCTGTCCCTATGAATAATTCCGGATCACCGTCGCTGTCTATGTCCGCCAGCTCTGTAACGGTCCCGGTATAGAGGTCCAGGGATTGAAAAAAATTATCGGTCTCAAACTCGTAAAATGGATTGTTCTCCGAACCAATATTCAGGTAATGATAAAAATTATTGATGTATTGAACTCCGTATGCCCCTGACAAAACAGCCACAAGAAGGTCCTGGTCACCATCACCATCCAGGTCAGCAAAGGTAGGCATATTCTGACCAGAGGTCTGGATAGGATCCATTGGCGGGTACTCAGTAATAATATTATCGATATCCATTTCAGGGTTCTCAGATGTTCCTATATTCCAGATTATGTACAGGCTCTGCTGGAAAAAGTCTCCCCAGCTCAGATCCAGATCGCTGTCATCATCCAGGTCAATAAAGGTGATGGCACTTGCTCCATGACGGCCGGAATCTGGGCTATCCCTCAATCCAATAATAGAAAGTCCCTGCCAGAAATCTGTAATGTGCGAATACACGGGAATACCATTCACAACCTCTGTGTTCTCAAAATACGTCACCGTACCCGATAAGCTACCACCCGTAAAAAAATCCTCATCACCGTCATTGTCAATATCTGCAAAGGTAGGGGTTGACTGTACTTCGGTCAGCATGGGTTCTCCGGAAATCGTGAATAGCGTATCAGTCAGCACCTGGTACTCGCCATTTGTATTAGTGTAAATCCTGATCCCTGAATAACCGCCCCACAGGGCTGAAATATTTTGTGTTGCAAGGTCCAGGTCACCGTCCAGGTCCAGGTCACGGAAAGCAAACCATCCAGCAGGAAGAATATGTTGAAAATGTGAGTTTCTCAGGATAAAATCATGCTCAGACGAATTCCCGCGATTCTCATAATATCGTAAGTGTCCATCCATATCCGAAAGAAACAGATCAATATCACCATCTTCGTCATGGTCAAGCCACTGAATTTTCGGTTTATTTAATCCCCCGGTAAAAGCATTGGATATCTGCTCGCCGTTCATAATCACCTGAGGGAATTCCTCTGCAAATGAGAACACTTCAGTGGCTCTTAACCCTACAGATAAAAATAAAATTATTAAAATATACTGAAACATATTACTTCCAGTGGAAGAATAAATATTTTCCGCTATACTATGCTAATAAATTATTTAGTAAAAATTTCAAGGTCATTAAAAAACTGTTTATCTTTTTCATGGGTTAGGAATTCACACACCTTTTCCGGTAAAACCCAACGTGCTTCCGGATTGTGCGGGTCAATGGGGTTCAAGGTCATTTCATCCGTTTTAAACAGGAACATATGAATCTCCTTCAATTCTGACTCGTCATTTTTCCCATGCAGACCGATACGGTGGCGGGTATATTTCCCCAGGTCTTTAATATAGGTCAGGTTTTTAATACCTGATTCTTCATAGGTCTCTCGTTTTGCTGCTTCCAGGATTTCTTCCCCCTCTTCAATGTGACCTTTTGGCAAGGACCAACTATTTCCATGCTGATTAACAATGAGTACTTCCCCATTTTTATTCAGGACGACTCCACCAGCACTCTTTGTTTTTCTCACATTAAAGAATCAAAAAATGATTAACAAAAGAAAGACTGACAGCAAACTAAATCGATGTGATTCAATTTGCTGTCAGTTTGATATTATTTATTTAGTCTAAAAGTAAGAAAAAAGTTCTTTTAGACCTGTGAAGTTATTTCAGCAAAACCATTTTGAGGGTTTTCACCAATCGCCTATCAGATTCTGAAGACAGGTTATCCACATTTATACGATATAAATATACACCAGCGCTCACTGGTTTTCCCATGCTGTCTGTCGCATCCCACTTGACTGACTTATAGCCTGGTTCCTGTTGAGCATTAACCAGAGTGGTTATCTCTGTCCCCAACATATCGTATATGGTGAGGGTTACAAAAGACTGCTCAGGCAGTTCATACCTCAGTGTAGTGGTAGGATTAAAGGGATTTGGGAAGTTTTGGTGAATTGCAAATGTCAGTGGAATGGCCTCTTTTCTTTGCAAATAAACATGTTCAGAGGCAGGCATAACAAATTCACCGTTACCATCGAGAATATTATCTTCACCGGTCAATGAGGTCAGGACCCAGTTCATATGCTCACCCGCATCAATGGTAATATTATAGTTAACATTAACATTTTCTTCCGAATGCATCAGTTTGATCTCACCATGTTCCTTAACCACTCTCATATCTCCATCAAACCTGGCGTCAAATGCTCCGGCAGGCGGTTGAGGAGGCAGACTGTAGCTCATCAATTCATTGTCCGGGATCTCAACACCGAAGAACAGGTCCATTCCGTTGAAGCTTATCCTGTTTGCTGTGAGTGTACGATCGATAAAAGTAATATCTGTTCTGGCACTGACGCTGTTGGACAAAGTGATCACACCATCAGAAGAAGAGTTGAGCCAGTATCCCTGTCCATTAATGATTTCATCAGCCAGAAAATAGGTATCATCGAACCCGAACAAGGTGTTTGGAACGATGATATTTTCTGGGTCAATAACCGCGGACAACGGGACCGTCCCTGTAATACCTGCCATAATATTCCAACCTTGTGAGAGGTTGACCTGAAGCTCATCCATTCCAAATCCATAAACAACCGGGTCAGAATCTTCTGCAAAAAAGAGCCAATAACCGTTACCCGGAATAATGTCCTCAGACAGATAGTAGGTGCCATCGAACCCAAACAATGAATTGTCCTCAGACCCGGAAAACAACTCTGTGTACACTGGATCATCTATCCAGAGGGATAGTCCAATCAAATTCCATCTCTCATTGATTTCTATTAGATTCAGCGCATATAAAGCGGACATTGATGGTTCACTCTCATTCTCATTAAAATCAGTTGCAGTAGCATAGTAGGAGTCTCCAACATTAAATGGACCATCGCTATCTACATACTCTGTTTCTATGGAAAAACCTAAAACTGAATTGTTCTTGTACACGCTATAGTACTGGAAATCTTCAGTTTCAATTTCATTCCATGATACCCTATTATAACCGTTGCCGGCTAGGCCCGTGAATCCAGATGGAATTTCGGGGATCAAATTATCAACAGAATATCCTTCTGCAGGATCACTTTCCCAGTTCCCCTCATCCATATTGGCGATTATTCTAAATGTAGAAATGCCTAAATCGGACTCAGTAGAATCCTGAAGGGTGCCCGCTTCAATGGTGTATGAATCAGCTCCATAGGCGGCAAAATTTGAGTGACCGACCCAGACGCTGTCATCAAGCCGTTCAACCAGGTACGACTCTAATCGTAGGGTATCCGTGTCGTAATAGCTTCCGTTAAATGAAATATAAACCCATCCCCCCTGGTCATTAGGAATGTCTGATATATCTGTGATAACCGGACTACCGTCTGCCTCGTCACCCAGGTCAATCGTGAACGTTTGCCAACCGCCAATACTCTCGGACGAACCTCCAAACTCATCGTTTGCGCTCACTTGCCAATAATAGGTCGTATTATTGTCTAAGGGATGTTCGAACGCATAGGATGTGTCCGTACCCGCATCTAAGGTTGTCTGGTTCGGGATCGTACTCCCAAAATCTATTGTATAATACACATTATCCATAGTGTCAGGGTCAAACGCAGGGTCCCATTGCAGAATCGGTTCCAGATTTGCAACAACCTCTCCGTCAGCGGGATATACAAGCGCAAAGGGTGCCGGGGGAGTGTTTATAAATTCTAATACTGTCATGTTAAAGGTTATTGATTCGTCTATCATATATGCAATATCTCTCACATGAACATTGACCGAATAATCGCCCGGTTCGTGCCCCTCTGAGTTCATGACCGCATCAATATTCTGGACATCTCCCGAGGGCAGCGAACCTTCCATGGGGGACAGTGTGAGCCATTCAGCACCACCAACTCCCTGTATCCGTGCGTTATCAAATCCCCAATAGTATCCCCAGTTACCACCGCAGTCATAATAGTTGAACACAACCTGTATGGTGTTTCCTGTTGCGGATAAAGAGCTAAGGTCTATTGTGGTTTCGGTCCAACTTGAAGACTGGGGAACCATAATCTCAGAATAATCACCTCCGTCAATGCTTACAAGGATCTTTGCCTCTTCAGAATAATTACCGGTACCACAGGTACCAGAAGGCTGTGGAAAATAACTGTCAAACACCAGCGCCATCTGACCAGAAGCGTTCAGGACCTGTGAGGCTAACATGCTATTCGCAGCCGGAGCAGAAGATCCTGCACCATCATCATTTGCAAAAGCATATTGTTGAGTGTGTGGGGGTATAGTCCCAATCTCACCAATCTCCCAGGGGGTTCCATTTCCATCTGCACTTATATCTGTATAGTTTCCAAACCCAGTTTCAAAATCTTCCTCTGAGAGATCCTCCAGCCCACCAATCTCAATAACAAAGTTGAGGTCCACACCACCGTTGTTTGCTAAAAGAAAACTGCTCGACACGGACGAACCCTGTGCAATGGTCTCAGATATAGTTGTGTCAGATAAACTGAGAGACGGAGGCAGTGTTGAGGTGCCCTCTAACAAAACCGATACGCTTGGCTCATCCTCATCATCACTTTCCAGCGTAAATGTTCCTGTATACGTGCCGGCAGAAGAAGGCGTAAAATCAACAGATATCTGTTCATCTGTTCCCGGACCTATATCAAACGAGCTGGCATGGGTGCTTGAAAACCCTTCACCCTCAATTGACCAGCCTGTAACGTGTAAAACATCGGTTCCGATATTTGACACCTGAATGTCCAGGGTCTCTGTGCTCTCAGCATATACATTGCCATAGCTCAGTGTGTCCTGGGCAACATCTATATCTGCAACACCGGTAACGCTCAGTTCAAAGGGAATCGAAATTTCAGGATTTGAAGGGTCATTACTGCTGACACTAATGTTTGTGGCATATTCTCCTGCATATACATTTTCAGTAGTAATGGTAAGAGTTGTCAATGATTCTGAATCAGGAGCAATAGTACCACTCATTGGGTCAATACTTAACCAATTGCTGGAAGATGTGTTTGCATACATTGTAGGCCTGTACAAAGACATTTGTGCATGGGCACGCTCAGACTGCCCCGGTGTGAAATGGTCCATACATTGTCCATTATTATAGGACATATAATTATGAATGGGGTCCTCTCCTTCCTGCGGACAAGTGTCAAGTCCTTCTGGACAATCCCAATTTGGATTTGCCGAATAGGGTGTATCATCCACCTCATCTCCCGGCTCGACACAACCGCCCTGAAATGTATGATAAAGACCAATATAGTGCCCGGCTTCATGTACACCCACATCTCCCGTATTGTATTCCGGTGGCAGAGTCCCACCGGGTAGTGATCCCGAGTGGAGAACTACGCCGTGCATATAACTGTCCTCAGGATACATGAACGGAAAGGTGGCATATCCCAAGAGTCCACCCTGGAGGTCACACAAATACCAATTAAATGTGCTAATGGGGTCAATCGCCAGAGTGCCCTTCATATCATTTTCCTCAGGGGTTCCATATGTATGGGTGGCCCATGCAGTATTATCGGTCCTGTCTATACTTATAAGCTCGACCTGGAAATTTTGGTCTGCCAGGCTGGCGCTCAGAACCTCAATCTGTTCATACACCTGTGAATCTTCAACATCATGGCTGCCATCATCATAGCGAATGACATGCACAGCCACAGGGATCAGCGGGGTGTCCCTGGTGTCAGGCTGGTACCCCTCGGTAGCTAACCAAAGGTCCAGGCTTTTTCTCACTTGTTCAAGAACCTCTTGCTCCGGCTCGGCAACACCGCAGTAAATACCATCCGTAACCACACCATTATCATACTCCAGAGTTATATTGGGTTCGGTATTAAAACTGGTGGGGGGACTGTAAAAAAGTCTGCTGATGGGACCCGGCTCGTCCGATGGGTAAATATCCACAAATGTTTCATCCCGGACGGAAGAGGCTGAAATAGTATAGTTCAGGTTGGACCCACCGGTATTGCTAAGGGTGAGCAGTGCAGTGTTTTGGTCCCCAGACTCCAGTGCCAGTGAAAATGATGTTGGGTCGGCACCAGCAACAGGAGCAATAATAGCAGAGCCGCTCACACTGACCACAATGTTACCCTCGTCGGCATCATTGGAGACAACTGTAATTGTGCCGCTATAGTCACCCGCAGAGGTAGGAATAAAATCGATCCCCAGCATCAATGTTTCTCCGGCAATAATTGTTGCAGAAGAATGGGAAAGGGTGAACACATCATTATCGACCGTTATGCTTGTTACCGACAGTGTATCGGTTCCAGAGTTTTGTATGGCCAGCTCCAGTGAGTCACTGTATCCCACAAATATTTCTGCAAAACTGAGGCTGGTCTCAGCAACAGCTATGTCTGGTGCTCCGGTAACATTCAGCTGAACATTTACAGATGTTTCCGGAGTGGAGGGATCATTGCTGGAAATAACAATGTCTGATGAATAGTTTCCTCCAAACATTCCCTCAGCATCAAAATTTACGGTCACTGTGATGCTTCCGCCAGGGGACACAGTGCCATCAGCGGGGTCTGTTGTCAACCAATTAACAAACTCACCGGGCACTGCCACAAATCCAAGCTGGATTTGTCCGCCGGGGTCAGTTGATCCAAGGCCCCCAATCAGGGTAGCACCACCGGTCTCAGGGTTAACCACTCTCAGCTCTGGCGCTTGTGTTGCATTATTATAGGCTGCCATATAAATCTGACCGGTATAACTATCATAGCTCATTCCCTGACCATAGCTCGCATCAAACCCGATGGAGCCAAGTAGGGAGCTAGCCCCAGTTGTCTTGTCCAGGGTGTACATGTTGTCACTCTTAATACCGTATGTATATATAACACCGTCAGCATCTATGGCAATAGCGATCGCACACTCAATCCCGGTTGAACCAACGGTGGCCACGTTTCCTGTTTCAGGATCAAGAGTGACCAGATTGGAGGAAGAACAGTCTGTGGACACTCCGTAGAGTGTCCCATCGGTGGGGTCAGTTGCAAGACCAGTGATACCCTGACCACCATCAACGCTTAGCGAACCCAGGTCTTCAGCGGTTACCAGGTTTGTGTCCAGTTTCCATAAATTATTGGTATGATCAACAATATAATAATAGGATTGGTCATCCTTGACAAAAGAACCAGCACCATGAAAATTTGAGCCTGCAGGGTTTGAACCAAGGCTTGGTAATATCTCGGGCGCTGACAGGTCAAAGGCGGTAACTATTTGATGAAAATAATCAATAGAATGACCTTTTGCCTGTAACATAAAGGCGAAATCAGCAGGCTCTTCACTCTCAGCAACAGGAACACCATTCAATGGAGCAGAACCCATGAAGGAGGGATACATTCCCAAAGGATAATCATCTGTATTGTCTGAGTGTTCTATCAGATCATTTATTTGTGCGTGCCGTAAGCGTGTTGACTCATCCTGAATCGCTATAGAAAAACTCAGGTCACTACTGCCATCATTGGTGATGGTAAATGCATGAGAGGAAGTTTCGCCCGTTAAAAGTGAATCTGATAGAGCTGCCACCGAGACCGCAATAACGGGAGGCTCATTGGCAGAACCGGAAACCGGAATACTAACTGTTTCCTCATCCGTATCGTTTGTAGAAAGGGTTATTGTTCCTGAAAAGTCTCCCGTACTTGTTGGCGAGAACACTACCTGAACCGCCTGTTCCTCACCCGGGGCCAGTGTGGCAGAGGAGGTCAACACAGAGAAAACCGAGTTGTCCACAGATATGCTGGAAACTTCAAGGACATCTGTACCATCATTACTGATCACAAATCCTGATGTGTCTGTGTAGTTCACAAAAATGGGTTGAAAATCAATGGAGCTCATATCCACAGCTACATCTGGCGCACCGACAACGGTGAGCTGTAGTGACACTACAACCTCCGGATTTGAAGGGTCATTGCTGCCAACGCTAATATTAGCACTATAGTCACCACCGATCATTCCAGCGGCATTAAAACCTACACCAACATCAAATTCCATACCCGGACCAACCGTGCCCTCTGTAGGATCAATGCTTAACCATGACTCCAAGGACGCTCCAGTGTTCGCATACATGGTTGGCCTGTAGAGTGCCATGAGAGTGTGGGCACGCTCGGACTGACCAGGGGTAAATGTATCCATACAGTTGTCATAGGTATAATCCATGAAGTTCTCAATCTGGTCTACTCCCTCTTGCGGGCAACTGTCAACCCCCTCAGGACATCCAAAATTTGGTGATGCCACATAGGGAGTATCATCAACACTATCCCCGGGCTCTGCACATCCTCCCTGAAAGGTATGATAGAGTCCCACATAGTGTCCAACCTCATGGGTACCTGTGTCGCCCTCGTTATAGTTGTTAGCTGATCCACCGGGAAGCGATTGTGTCAGGCAGACCACACCATGCATCGGACTGTCTTCCGGGTACATATCAGGAAAGGTTGCATACCCTAACAAACCACCCCCAACATTACAAAGATAAAAATTAAGCGTACTTATAGGATCCACCGCAAGCGTGGTCTTCATGTCTACTTCCTCAGAGGTTCCGTAGTTGTGGGTTGACCAAGCCGTATTATCCGTTATGGTTGTAGTAATAAGCTCAAACTGAAAATTTTGGTCCAGGAACGCTCCGTTGAGTACATCTATCTGGGCCTGTATGGCAGAATCATCAATACCACCGGAACCATCATCCATCCTAACAACATGCATTGCCACCGGGATAATAACAACATCCCGTGATCTTTCATATTGCCCTGATTGCAGCCACTCATTTACAGAACTTTGTGTAGCATCCATTTCCGCTATTGTGGGAGAATAGGTGCCGCACCGGGTTCCGGTCCTGTAGTTACCATTTTCATCATAATAATTAATATCCTGGTCCATATAATGGTCATATGGCGGGTATAGAAAATGAGGAGTGAAATTGGGATAAACAGGAAAAATATTACCGCTAAAAAATGTTTCATCCTCCGCAGCAGTAATGCTGAATAAAAGGTCTGCTCCTCCGGTATTTGTAATGGTCATTGTCTGGCTGCTTGTAAGGCCAGTCTCAAGCGTGTCAGAAATTGTCCACGGGTCAACAATAATTATGGGTGGGTCGGTACCTATGGTTGCAAGAACGAACATTGATACAGTTCCATTGTCAGGGTCATTAGATTCAATCGTAAGGGTGCTGCTGTAGTCTCCAGGGTCAGAGGCGGTCAGGGTAACAGTGGCATCAACAGAGCCCCCTGCATCTATTGTGAGCGATGAGGGAGAAATACTAAAAGTTTCATTATCAAATGATTGGCTGGTGACCTCCAGTGGTCCGGTACCGTTATTCCCAATTGTCAGTGTTTCCGTTATATCACCAAACCCTGAGAATACAACACCAAAATCCAGCGTATCGCCGGGCAGCACAATGTTTGGAGCTCCCAAAACTGTTAATGTCACAGGAACAGTCACAGACTCAGGGCTGCCTTCATCGCTGCTCTGAACAGTGACGCTGGCCTGATACTCACCAATGTTCATATTTGCTGCGTTCAGGGTAACCTGGACCTCATCATTACCACCGGGCGGGAGGGTGCCCGCTGTGGGTGTCTCAGATAACCAGCTCTGGGAGGATGGACCAAGAACAAACAGACCGTTTCCAATATCACTGATATAAATAAATCCATTGTCTGAGTATGGATAGACTCCCCAGGCACCCACAAATCCACCGCCGCCGGGATAGGTATCATACTGATAGGCAACACTGGGATTTGTTGGGTCAGTGATATCCAGCATAACCATACCATCTGCATATGCAGAGATATACGCATAGTTACCCTTTACAAAGACATTGTGAGGGATATGGCTCGGATTTGTCACATAGGTAGTTACCAGGTTCACATTATTCAGGTCAGACACATCATAAATACTCACAGCACCACCCACGATCTCATCCGTAGTGAGGGCATACTGGCTGTCCTCGGTCAGCCACACGTTATGGGTGAAATTACCGGTTGTGCTGAACGAAGCAAGGGTAACGGTGTTGGACTTGTCCGTAACATCCACAACATG
>ERZ651768.1875-NODE-1875-length-15049-cov-11.878239_pt1 | contig 15049 bp, 12 predicted proteins | sample MGYA00514754_ERZ651768 | MGnify/ENA metagenome assembly ERZ651768
TGGTGTCGTCTACGTGTTCGGGCGGGATCCATCCGGGAACTGGATTCAGACGCAGCGAATCGAGCCAAGCAGTGGCGTACCAGGTGATCGTTTCGGGATTGGATTAGCTAAACACGAAAACACGTTACTCATCTCAGCCACACGTGCTGACGAAGGGGCTGGCGCAGTTTACGTATACCAAAACCAAAACGGTACTTGGATTGAATCAGGGCGACTTGAAACCACAGACCGGAGTCCCGCTGACAGCCTCGGTACCGGACTGGCAATCACTAATGACTGGATCATGGTCGGGACGATCGCTCAAAATGATCGAACAGGAGCGGCCTATGCCTTCCGTCGTGAAGGGGAATCCTGGGTCCAGCATTCCACGATCAGACCCGCTGATATTGATGAAGGGGACACTTTTGGATCTCGTATAGCCCTTCAAGGAAACCAGATGTTGATCTCGGCTCCTTTTGGCTCAGATGGTGAAGGAAGAGTCTATAGTTTCACTTACAGCGAAGACTCGGATACCTGGGAGGAGAGCGGGCAGTTACAGGCGCCCGGCCTTAGTGAGGAAACAATGTTTGGAACTGACATCGCGATCGAGAACAATGTGTCGTTGGTCGGAGCTCCAGGATATTTCGGAGGCACAGGTGCGGGAACGGGTGCTGTCTTCGTCTACGGACTCGCCGGAGACACTTGGCAGCTTGCCTCTCTCCTGTCCCCATATGAGTCAACCGGCGCGATACAATTTGGTGGCTCCATAGCCTTTGATGGGAATGCCGCCCTAATCGGGGCCTTTAGTGCAGCCCAGGGACAGGGACGCATTTTCTCTTACACGTTCAATCGAGAGACCTTTGAATGGACTGCGGCCTCTAAGATCTCCTCGGCTGAGACTGGACGAGCCTTCTTCGGAAGAACTGTAGATTTTTCAGGCGATATCGCTGTAGGTGTAGCAAATGGTGCCGATCGGGGTGCCGGTGCTGCTTGGGTATTTGAACGCACGGATAACAACTGGACCTCCGCTGGTCGGATTACGGGTGACGTCCTGGGCATGGATGCAATTACAGGTGATGAGGTGTCCTGCTCGACAGAAGGTGAGGCTTCGGGTTTCGACTGTGAATCGGTTGACCTTGTTTCGTTTCTGCCTCTAGCTCACATGGGCGCGGAGCGTGGAATTGTAACAAACGATGTCTGGGGCTGGACTGATCCTGAAACCGGTCAAGAAATCGTACTCGTAGGCATGACTAACCAAACAGCCTTTGTCGATGTAACTGACCCGGGTATGCCAACCTACCTCGGCCGACTTCCAATGCCGGAAACAGCTAATGCCTCAACTTGGAGAGACATGAAGGTCTATCAGGATCATATGTATGTAGTTTCTGATGGAGCGGGAGAACATGGGATGCAGGTCTTTGATCTCACCCGACTCAGAGGGCTGAACGGGTCGGATCCGCAGACCTTCGCTAGTGACGCGCATTATGATCAAATCGCAAGCGCACACAACATTGTTATCAATGAAGAGACTGGGTTTGCGTATTCGGTAGGCAGCAGTGGTGGTGGACAGACATGTGGTGGAGGACTCCACATGATCAATATTCAGGACCCTTTAGCTCCTGTGTTCGCTGGTTGTTTTCAAGATATGTCGACAGGTCGGCAACGAACCGGATACTCTCACGATGCGCAGTGTGTAGTATATCATGGACCCGACACCGACTATCAGGGACATGAAATTTGTCTTGGTTCGAATGAAACCGCGCTCTCTATAGCTGACGTGACTGACAAGTCAAATCCACTCACCGTCGCAATGGCATCCTATCCTAATGTCGGATATTCACATCAGGGCTGGCTCTCAGAAGATCACTCCTATTTTTTCATGGGAGATGAACTGGATGAAAGCGGCGGGAACGTCACCAACACTCGGACGCTCATATGGGACCTCGCCGACCTAGATGATCCAATCCTAGCTAGAGAGTACATGGCTGAAACGAAGGCAACAGATCACAACCTCTACATTCTAGGTAACACGATGTACCAATCCAACTACAAGAGTGGATTGAGAGTGCTGGATATTTCTGACCCCGAAAACCCCCAATTAGTAGGTAATTTTGATACCGTACCATACGGTGGTGATGACGCGTCCATGACTGGTTCCTGGTCAAACTATCCGTACTTCAAGAGCGGGGTTGTAGTAGTGACAAGCAGCCGTGAGGGGCTTTTCGTCGTTAGATACCGTCCACGGACAATTTCGGAGTAAGCTTCATGTTACGAATAGCAGAGTCACGGGAGCACCACCTTCGGGTGATGCCTCAACTCCTACTCCTTGGTATCGCCTTTTTTCAGGCGCCGGCATTCTTAGCTGCCCAGGACCTCCTCTACGTGGCCAGCCAGGAAGAGGTCACAGTCTCTATAATTGATACGAAAAGTAATGAGCTACTCGAAACGGTCGATCTAAAAGCACTTGGTTTTCCTGAATCATCTAAGGCACATCACACGGCTGTGGAACCGGATGGTTCTTTTTGGTATGTGTCACTAATCTCTGCAGGGACAATTCTGAAGTTCGATCGACAAAATAGACTTGTAGCCCGGTCGAACTTTGAAGCACCAGGTATGTTGAGCTTGGACCCGACATCTGATCACCTTTATGTGGGCCGTTCAATGGCAGCGGTAAACCCACCTCAACGTATCGGTGTGATACAGCGTAGTTCGATGGAAATAGAGGAAGTGGATGTCTTTTTCCCACGACCACACGCATTAGCTGTAGACCCGCACGGGAAAAGATTCTTTACCGCCAGCTTAGGTCAAAACACCGTTGCTTATGCACCCCTCGGTGTTGAGGAAGTAGACCTATATAACATCGATGGCACAACTCATACGCTGGTGCAGTTTGCTTTGTCCCCAGATGGGGACTGGATGGTCGCCGGAGGTCAGGTGAGTGGAGAATTGTTGATTTTTGACTTAAGCGATCCTCGACCTACTCTCGTCAAATCAATCCCCGTCGGTGGACAACCTTGGCACCCTTCATTTAGCACTGATGGAACAACTGTCTGGGTGCCCAACCAATCAGCGAATACCGTGACTGTTGTCGACACAGAGACCTGGACAGTCATTGATGTAATTCGACATCCGGCGCTCGCGGAACCACATGGGTCAGCGGTATCACCCGACGGCAATACGGTCTATGTATCCGGGCGTAACGTGGCTGGTACATACCAATCAATCAGTGGTGACCAGACTCGCCCAGGTACCGTCGTCGCAATCGATATCGATACACGTTCCGTAATCGCAGTCATTGAAGTTGGTCGCTACGCAGCTGGTATGTCGGCCTCATCAACCATAACTCGAGACTGATGACCTCTCGCTCATCTTCTTATGAAGATCGTAGTGCTTCCCTGGTTATCTGTATGCTTAGTACCTGCCTCGTTCTGATCGGCTGCGGGGTTCGAATGGAGGAGGGTCCTTCATCACAGGTACAGCCAGGCAGATATGGCCAAGGGACGACCGAGAACAACGACCTTGCTATGCCTGAGTATATACGCCGTATCACCCCTTTCCCTACCGTAGACCAGTCTGGCCAAGAGTATGAGCATCCGTTTCTCGGCGGGTTCAATATGCCACGACCCCAACTCCTGGATATCGATGGTGATGAAGACTACGATCTCTTTGTCCAGGACGTTTCAGGTAGCGTGATATTCTTTGAGAATCGCCCAGGAGAAAGTCCGCAATTTCTCTGGAGAACTGATCGATACCAGGATCTAGAAGTCGGCGAGTGGTACCGATTCGTCGATCTGGACCTAGATGGCGACCATGATCTGCTCGCTGAGCAACCGTTCAGCTATGTGAGATACTACCGTAACGAAGGTACGCCCCGAGAACCTCGATTTGTTGAGGTAGCTGACAGCCTAAAAGACGTTGACGGCAAGCCATTATTTTCTGACCGGCAGAATATTCCGAATGCAGCAGATATAGATTGCGACTCACAGGTTGATCTTCTTATCGGGCGTCTCGTGGGAAGAGTGACACGATATGAGCATACCAACTCCGGTACCCTTGGCGCCCCGCAGTTCCAACACGTGACTGATTTTTTTGAGAACATTGAGATCATCGCGCAAATGGGGAGCCTGCACGGAGCAAACACGATGGCTCTTGGTGATATAGACAATGATGGAGATGAAGATCTCTTCTGGGGAGATTACTTCGAACCCGGAATACTATTCATTGAGAACACAGGAACCTGTCAGTCACCTTCGCTCGGTGGAGAGCCCATCTCATTTCCTTCATCCGAACCCCTGAACACCAGTGGCTACAACGCACCTACCATAGGGGACGTGGACGGTGACGGCGACCAGGATTTACTCGTGGGAGCCCTCGGTGGTGCATTCAATCCAAATACCACGACCGCAGACAACTTGTACTACCTAGAGCAATCTGGCCCGGGGATCTTTACGGCACAGACGTCCCGCTTCGTGTCCATGATCGATGTGGGAAGCGAGAGTATTCCCATCATCATTGATCTCGACGGAGATCGTGACTTAGATATTCTGATTGGTAACAAGATCGAGCAGGGTGATCCACAGAACGGGAAACTCTACCGACTAATTAACGAAGGGACCCCAGGATCCCCCAGATTTCAAATGTCGGGTGAATTTGATATCGGTAGTGGCTACCATCTCCTCCCCGCTTTCGCCGATCTAGATGGTGACGCTGATCTCGACGCCGTCCTCGGGACCTGGGGAGACGAGCTTCGTTTCTATGAAAACCGGGCAAATGACGGATCAATCCGATTAACTCTCGTCGACTCAGCAATCACTACCCTGACACGGGGTCGTAACGCGACACCAACACTCGGCGACTTAGACTCCGATGGTGATGCCGACATGATCGTCGGAGAGAGCTCAGGAACACTCAATTTCTACGAGAATACCGGAACTGCTAGCCAACCAGAATTCACCCTAATAAGTGACGAATACTTAGATCTTGATGTGGGACGCCGGAGCCTCCCCGTCCTTCATGACTTCGACGGTGATGGAGATTTAGATCTTATTGTTGGCTCAGAATCAGAAGGCATCCGCCTCCTCTTGAACGAAGGCACTCGAAGCGTCCCTGAATTCAGGGACTGGGGCCCGCTTGCTCTAGAACACTTCGGCTTCGCCGCTCCAGCTTTTGGAGATATCGACGGTGATGGAGATGACGATATCCTCCTCGGTGGGTCAGGAGGGGGTCTCTGGTTTTACGAAAACCAGAGACGCTAGTAACTCAAAAGCCTTTTTGGGTCTCGGGAATAAAAACAACAGTGTTTTCATGAGCTATAGATATGGGATCATTAGGTCCGAATGAGTTTTATTTCTGGAAGAGGATTCGAAAGAATTCGTATGCCATATGGCTGATCGTTCTTATCGTGGTCGTTTATTGGTGGACGGGCCAATTCTCATAAGAGCTAGTTAGTTGAGTTCATCACTTCGGCCCTTGCTCTCCTGAACGCGTACTACCCGACTACATAATTCGGGACACGGCCTTGGTGGACATCGAGGACGGCGTCGATAACGAGGTCACTCATCGCGCTACGGGCTTCAGTCGTGGCACTGCCCAGGTGTGGAGTAAGAGTCACATTGGTACGTTCCTTCAATTGCTCGGCGACACTCGGGGGTGTTTCGAATACATCGAGAGCAACGCCCGCTATGAGATTCGTTTCAAGAGCAGCGATAAGATCGACTTCTTTGATGACCGGGCCCCGACCGATGTTGATCAAGATCGCGCCTGCCTTCATTCGCTCAAAGGTCTTGAGGTCGAATAAGTGATGGCTTTCTTTGTTCAAGGGAGCCGTAATAACCAGAAAATCAGATTTCTCCAACAATCCGTCGAAGTCTACCGCTGAGAGGTGGAGTCTAGCTTCAACCTCGGTCGGGAGTCGACTGCGATTGCAGTAAAGGACCTGCATCTCGAAGCCACCTGCCATGCGGGCTATAGATTGGCCAATGCGCCCGCAACCCAAAATGCCAAGCGTCTTCCCATTCAACTCCGATCCCAACAAGAGATCAATCTTCCAACCAGAGAAATCCCCCGCCTTGACCATGCGATCGCCTTCGATAACCCGCCGGGACGTGGCGAGCAAAAGACCCATTCCCATCTCTGCCGTGGATTCACTCAGGACATCTGGCGTGTTCGTGACGATAATCCCTTTACTCTGCGCATACGACACGTCGATGTTGTCGCAACCAACCCCTAGATTGGAAATAACTTTCAGCCGTGGAGAGGAATCTATAATGTGTCGGTCTACGCTCAGACTCGTCATCGTTACGATACCCCAAGCATCTGTTACGGCCTGTGAGAATGCTGCCTGATTCATCACTTCATTTCTGGAGTACTCGACCCTGAAATGGTCAACCAGCCTGCTAACAGAATCCCCAATCAAGGGGCCTGTGATGAGCACTTTATCCATACGCTGAACTGTCCTAATTATGTCTCATAAGGTTAGTCGGCACCTGCGGATCGAAGTCGCAACCTACGACCGTAAGATCCGACAATTCGTTCCAGGTTATGAAACCATGCTAGGAATTGCTTCGGCATTAGCCGCTGAAGTCAAACCCGGTCATGTCTTGGATCTAGGGTCTGGTTCAGGCGGGCTCTCCGAAGCCCTCCTCAGCTATCCTGAAATAGGAATCGTCGAATTGTGGGATATTGACCCAGAAATGCTAGAGCACGCTCAGATACGACTCTTTGACTACGGTGAGCGTGCTCGCTTTGAATTGAGGTCTTTTAATGACCCGTTTCCGGCGTGCGATGCCATCACCGCATGTATCTCTCTACACCATGTGCCTAGCCTAGAAAAGAAACAAGCTCTCTACCAAAGAGCATACAACGCCCTCCGACCAGGCGGGATCTTCGTAAACGCAGATGCTGCAGTTCCAACTCATGGCAAAGAGAAAGAACGTCTGTATCGATATTGGGCTCGCCACCTCGTTGCTAACGGAATCCCAGAGGGACGCGCTTGGCAACACTTCGAAGAGTGGGCTGAAGAAGACTCATATTTCTCCCTCACCGAAGAACTCGCAGCTCTCAGTGCAGTCGGATTCGACGCCCATTGTGTATGGAGAGAGGGTCCCAGTGCTGTGCTCCTAGGACGACGCTTATAGTCCCGAACCTCGATAGCCCAACACCCACATCTATATAGGAGTAGAGCGCCCTTGAAACCCGACCGTTCAGTCGGCAGAAGCAGGGCTGTAGATCCCTATTGGCTTGGCGAGATCGCCCGGTCAATGATTGATGCTATCGTGGAGAGGATGAGTCCGTAACTGACCAATAAGATCACGGTGCTCCACAGATGGTTGCTACTAGCCATGAGATCGAGGCGCGAGACACTTATCAGGACCAGAGGGACAAAATAGAGAATACCGTTCCAACGCCCCAACGTGCTCATTCGTAACTCCTTCTCACGGTGCATCCAGAACGAATCCAAGACGTATTGTGTAAAGGCACACCCAATAAGGATTGGGAGTGCAATCGATACGTCCCCGGCTAGCGCAGCTCCCCCTAGCCCACCTGTCACAAACAGAAAATCTGTACTGTGATCGAAGAGTCTCCCCTTAGGTGATGCGGTCTCAGTCAGTCGGGCTATGATGCCATCGAAATAGTCTGTGCTGATGCCCACTGTGATGCAGACCAGCAACCACCCCTCGGGAAGTACGTCTGGTCGCGCGAGACCCAATGAGACGGGCACCACCAGAAGTAATCGGAAACTCGTGAGAAGGTGAGCGATCACTGATCGAATAATTCACGCTGCGCACGCCTCAAGAACAGCAGTCCAATCGTAGCGTTGAAAAATATGAAGAAGTTGTGTTGTACAAGCCCAAATGCAGCTACTTGACCCTCGTTACCAGGGAATAATATGACCCACGAGGTTATAGCGGCCGCACGCATCGGAGTCGGTACCGTGGCCGCGAAGAAGATGACCGGCAAATATCCAAGCATCTCGACCGATGACGCCTCGACACCGAAAAAATTAAGAGCAATGGTATAAACCACCACAGCTGAAAGAAGAGCCGGGGAGCGTAGCAAAAAGAAGCCCCAATAGTGGCGTATGCGCGCTAACTTGAAAGCATGGAGAAGTCTCTTGTCACGTAGCTGGCTTTCGGGCAAAAGTTTGCCACGGAAAAATGCGATCCAAAGCGTGATGAATACAACAGCGCCCAGTGCTATTGGGGGTATCAGGCCGAAGCTTTCCGGAAGTGCTTCCCGGCTGACAAAGAATCCAATCGTGGCCCAAGTCAGCAGATAAAACATCTCGCAAAACATGATGAACAGCATGACCGAGCCAACCTCCCATCCCGGGACTCCATCTCGCTTATTGAGGTAATAAGCCATAGCGCCTTTGCCGATCTGCTCATTGAAGATCGAGATGATGTAGGCACTAGCACGGATTGGTAGAATATCCCGGTAGGGTATCTCCTTCACGAACCACTTCAGCGAGCGTGTTACGACCAAGGTATCAATGGCTAGATACACACAGGAGTAGGTCATCATCAACAGCAGCCATGGTACCCAGTTTACATTGGCAAATACCTGGGACATGTAGTTAACAAGAGAAAGATCCTCCCGTGCAGCAGCACCAGCTAAGCGGTAATAGAGATAGCCAAAGCACGCCGTCGTGATGAAAAAGACGGTGATGCGTCTCCAGAAGCTCGGCTTCGGAACTAATCCGGATCCATCAACTGCCTGTGGATTCATCAATCTTCATCTAAGTCAGAAAGGATCTTCTCTAGGGTTACAGACAATGGAGTTAGCTTAATTCCTAACTCGGTGTCCGCATTTATTTCCACTGTTTCATCAGCAATCAGAACATCAATGACCGTCGGAGATACGCCTCCTCCTTTGACCCTGCTCCGTATGCCTGCCCCGGCCTTAGCTATCCAGACAGGCATCGTACCTACCGACAGGGTTCGCCCCATCATATTGGCAATACGGGTAACCAACTCGCGGTATTGCACAGCTTCTGGTCCAACCAGAGTGTAGATCGATACACCTTCTGCTCGAATCTTGATTGCAGACAAAATCGCCCTGCTCAAATCATCAAGATCAAGTGGACGCATCTCATAGCGCCCACCGTCCAATAATCTGACCTTCTTCTGCTTAGCTATCCGGATAAGCCCGGCAGCACCTGCCGTGTTTCGGCCGAGAAGAATCGGAGTGCGGATAATCGTTGATGGAACTCCCGATCCAGTTACTAACCTCTCGGCATCTCCTTTTGACCGGAGGTATCGGTTTGGGGAATCAGGATCCGCACCAATCACGCTCACAAGCACAATTCGTTCCGGTCTTGAACGTCGAGCTGCTTCTACTACAGCGGCGGTAGTGTCCACATTGGCTTTCTTGTACGTCGATATCTTGCTTTCGATCAAAACCCCCGCGAGGTGCACGACACATGATGCACCTTCGATCGCTCGCGTTAGCTGCTCGACATTTTCATAGGGAATAATCTTAGGCGTTACAGCCGGAGAACTTGGGAGAGATTCGGCTGCGTGATCTGATCGTACTATCGCGTTAACGACTGAGTCTTCGCTATTCGTGAGATGCGATAACAGGTTGAGACCAACGCTGCTATTTGCTCCCGTTACTGCGATGGTCATCAGTAGCTGTTGAGTTCTACCGAGGCGTCCAGAGGAAAACCTCCCAGTCACGGAGGGGGTCGGGCCCACCCACCGCTATGTCCATCGGAAGGCGGGTCTTGCCCGAGTACAGTTCTAGCATCGGCAGGCGTGCGTCACCCCGGATCTCTGTGGCCTGCATCGCATATCTCGCGTCACCGATTCGTAACCACCCGTCGTTGCCACCGTCTCTCACACGCTGTGCCCAGTATCCACCGTCCGGGCGGGTGGCGGTGATCACACCCTCGGGAGTCCCCACATATGAAAGATAGATCACGAACGGTGGGAAGCCGCTAAACTTCATCAATAAAGTGCCGCCCACGTCATTGACCGTGCTAAAGTCGTCGGGGGCAGGAGTCTCCGTACCCCCAATTATCACACCGGGCGTGCGCTGAAGTCCCTGATTGCCTGGATAAGGAGCCGTGAACACATAGCTGGCTATGCCAACCAGAAGTAGCACTCCCGTGGCAATTCTCACCTTACCATTCATTGAATCTCCTCATGTTCGTTTCCCTGGTGATTCTTCACACCGCCGTATCACCGTCGAACTCAGGCAGCCAAGCCTCAGTCAGCCTGAGACATTCAGCGGCTACTTCCTTCAGTTAGTCCGAGTAGTTCTAGAACCGGTGCCTCGAGGCGTGTCATACCAGCCGCCCGTCCTAGTTCAGCAGCTTCTTCGGCAGGAACTCCATCCATCCAATACGCCCGAAGTGCTAAAAGAGCACCAACCCGATTACTGCTTGCACAGTAGAGTACTGCTGGATCATCCCCTGCCTCGTCCAGCAATCTATCCAGTGCTGCGACATTTTCTCGAGTAAGATCCGCTGCTCCTGCAATCGGAATCCGATTGAATGTGCCGGGTTGAGCATAGGATTCCTCCCATCCTGCACCATTTTCGCTTTCCGGACGAAGAGAGATGAAGTGGCGGTAGCCTCCTTCTGCTAACGCATCATACTGCTCTTCAGTCACTTGACCACTCGTGAGTAAACCCTCGATGGGCATACGTGCGTTACGCACACCGAGATCGGTTGCGGTCTCTAGGGTCGCCACCGATGGAGCCTCTGCTTCTCCACATCCGGATAATGAACCAACCAGAGTGAATACAATTAAGGCAGTGAAGCTAAAGAATGAAGATTTCATATTGATATCCCGAGAATAGCGATTGCTTGAACCAATGGTTCCATTTTGCTCTTAAAGAATAGTCCTGCAACTTAATGGAGTTAAGAGATATAGTGACGATTCAGCCGGTCTTCTTAGCGCACTCGGTCGAACCGAACGTCCCGCGTCCGCCCGTTCGAAAGATAAAACCCTATCACCTGGTTATTGCGGTCACGCTCAAACGACATCGTGAGCTCACCGCCTAGACCGCCAAACACGTCTTCATTTCCAGGTATCAGATCACTGGAGCCAATCCGTCTTTGGTGCATCACCAACTTTTCTCCCTCAAGCACCATCGTATAAAACGTTTCGATTTCTTCGCTGAAGTAACGACCCTCAAAGGCGGCCAGGTCTTCAACCGTCGGTTCCCACGTTTCGTACTCCTCCAATAGCGTCGCATGCTGCTGCTGCCCATTCTGGTTCAGCGTCGCGCCTTCGATTTCTCCATCGGAATCCCGGTGGAACGTGAGAGAGGCTTCAACGGCGCTAAGTGCAAACGTTGAATCTGAAGTTGGAACGATCTCCAAACGCGACTGACCTGTGGCTTGAGTATAGAGCGTATCACCTTCTCGTGTGAACGTCAGGATGAACTCTGGTGCGGCATCAAGTGCATAGCGGCCCACCATCTCATCAAAGTCTTCCGAGTCATAGGCCGCAGGGTCGAAATCTCCTGCTTCCGCTGCGCCCTCTTCCTCTTCAGGATCCATTTCATCTTCAAAGAACAACCCAGCAATCCGAAAGGCGATATTACTGTCGAATCCTGAGTGATTGCTCTGCACAGTGATGCCCGCGTTGATCTCTGGGTAGTAGGCAAGCATGGAGCGGTGGGCAACATCGGCGCCTCCATGTTGAATCCTTTTGAGGCCTCGTTGTTCATCAACGCTGAGTCCGAACCCGTATCCGGTTTCTTCACCATCTGTAAGCACATAAGGAGTCATCATTTCCTCGAAAATCTCGGCATTTCCTATCTTGGGATTAGCATAGTTTTCCACCCAGGTTTGAAGATCCTCTACCGTGGAGTAAATCCCTCCAGCACCGACGGCACCACCGAGATCGCTGATCTCCAGAAAGCCGTCCTCAGACGGTGTATATCCGATAGATCGATCCTCTACGATGTGCTCTGGGGTCGGACGCACCACTGTGCGGGCCATGCCGAGCGGACCAAAAACGTTGTCCGCCATGAATTCATGAAATCTCTGCCCGGAGGTTCGCTCAACAATCACGGCAGCCAACCCGAACGCGGTATTGTTGTAATTCCATTCTGAGCCGGGAGAATTCTGGAGGGCGGGCTGATTTTGCGTAATCTCTATGAGTTCGTCTCGACCGATGTAGTCCCCATGATCGAGTCGGCGACCACTCATTCTGAGCAGATTCAGAAATTCCCGGAGTCCGGAGGTGTGAGTGATGAGATGTCGAACCGTAATCGTCTCGTCGAACTCGGGAAGCTCAGGAATGTGCGTGCGGATATCATCTTCTAGTGAGAGTTTCCCACGTTCTTCCTGCAGCATGATGGCAAAAGCTGTGAATTGCTTCGATGTGGAACCGATGTTCGTTGGGGTATCGAGATCAAACGGGATCCCATAGGCCAAGTTAGCCATCCCGTATGCACCCAAAAAAATGTTTCGACCGTTTTGCCATACTGACACTGCTGCGCCTGGAGAATCATCGCGATCGTATGGGAACATGAGTTGGTCCACCAACTTGGCTGGATCGGTCTCGATGGGTTCGATCCTATCAAGAAAAACCTCAAAGTCCCCTGCTCCATCGTCTTCTACAAAGATCTGAAACCGGTACTGGCCAGCTTCACTTGTCTCAAATGCGAAGGCCAGCGGATAAGTGGTTCCGGCAACCGCTCGTCCTTCCGGATCCAGGAGTTCAACGATGGCATTACCAGTGAGATCCGTGATTTCACCCATTATGAAGTGCCCAGCAGCTACATCAGTCACGTAGGATACGGTATCACCTTCCGATACTGAGCCTCCAACCATATCTCCAGGACGAAGCGTGTCCTGGGCCGCAACCGTAGTAGTGAAAAACAGGATGGCAAATAAGAGAACAGCACGAAGCATTGAGACGTTCCTTTGAATGGAATCAAGAGATGTAGTGGCGAGTGTGGTACTCGATATAAAACTGAATCTTCAACCTGCAGGCAAACTCTCCATGAGTTGCACTACCCGGTCTAGCTGATCCGGATTCGGAATTCGTCCACGCCCCGCACTGAGGTTTTCGGCCATGTGCTCAGGATTGCTCGTACCCGGGCAAACCACAGTAACCGCTGGGTGGGCGATCACAAATTTGAGCATGAGCTGTGCCCAGGTGTGCGCGTCGAACTCGGCTGCCCATTCGGGGAGTGGTCGGTCGCCGATGCGCGCCCACAGCCTATTCCTACCGAAGGGGAGGTAGACTAATACGCCAATCTGGCGCTCGAGCGCGAGGGGAAAGATGACCTCTTCGGGCGTGCGATTGTCGACCGCGTAGTCAATGCCGATGAAATCTATCGGTTCATTTCGCATTACTTCGACGAGTGCTGAGTACTGCCCCTCGAAGGTAGTCGTGATGCCGATGTAGCGAATGTATCCCTGTGCTTTCAGTTCTTTCAGGATGGCAAGCTGATTTGGTGGGTCGCCCATGTTGTGGACCTGGAAGAGGTCAATCTGCTCGCTGCGCAGTCGAAGGAACGAGCGTTGGATCTGGTAGCGCGTGCGTGCCAGGTCAGCCAAGCCGGTACTGCCACCACTCACGTCCGCGGCGTTCACCTTGGTCGCCCACCAGAGCCGGCCTGCGATCCCAAGATCCTGTGCCACCTGTCCCGAAACCTGTTCGCTGGCACCGTAGCTGTAGGCCGTGTCGAACACGGTCCCGCCACCATCGACGAGCGCCTGGAGAACCGCGCCGATCATGTCGTACTGCTCAGTGCGGGCTTCCGCTCGGGCCATCTCTGAAAAAGTGTTGGCACTCCCCAACCCGATGACGGGCAGCAATTCACCCGTCTTGGGAATTGCGCGCTGCAAAAGCGGTTGAATTTGGAGCTCCTGAAGCGCCTCCAGGATCCGTGGGTTCATGCCGAAAGCAGCACCGCTGGCTGCAGCCATTCCGAGCCAAGCACGTCTGGATACCATGGTCCAGTCTCTAAGAGGGTTTCGGTTAGAGTGCGCTCTTAAGATAACCACCGACAGGAGCTCGGGTGGCTCCTAATATCACCCGTCATCCTTGAGCACCCGGACCGAGTCGCCGACGATTTCCAGGACTTCTACCGAGCCACCGTAATCATTTCTTGACGCATAATACGCGGCCATGGCTACGTCGATACGCCACGCTTGCGCGTCGCATGCGCTGGTAATCCCGGACTCTTGGATGGTATGTCCCATGACGATGCGTTTGGCCTCCAACGCAGTCAGGGCCTCCTTGAGGACTTCGCATGCCAAGGAGTCAGGATCATCAGAGTACAATCGGGTCCACTGGGGGCTTTCCGGACCCGACAACACTGACGGAAGGTCCGCCTCTCCTCGAAGCCACGCTTGCGCCGAGCTGTTGATCTCGTCGATACCGTACGCGACGTGCTCAGGAAGTACACCACCGTGAACAAAGATGTTGTCGCCGACCCGGGCAATCACCTGCCGCTGGGCCAGTAGGTCAGCGTAAGGGCCACCGGGCATGAGCGCGGCCATACGAGCCCGCTGATGTGGTTCGAAATCGGCGAGTATTGCAGATCTAAAGGTTCCAGATGAGCGGTCCCATACTTTAAGAGAGTCGCCAGGCTCGTATTCCACTGTGTCCATGAAGTCGGCGAAGCCTCCATCCGTTACGTAACGCAAGTCGCCGCGCGCGTTCATGAGTTCGTGGTTACCCAGCAAGGCGTGGAACGCTCCACCGGCAGTCTCCGACTCAATCCTTAGTCTCTCGAAGAGATCCAGAATCGCTTGTTCCTGGTCGCCGCGGTCGAGTTGGTCACCGGTCTGCACTACGATGAGATCGCCACCGATCCAACGGTCCTGCTCGTCGATAGCACCTGCGAGACGAAGCGCGCCTCGCGCGGCTTCGAGGTCCCCATGCACGTCTCCGAAAGCCACGATGCGCTGCTCGTCTTCCCCGACACAGGAGATCGCTACTCCCAACACCGTCAGAGCGACGAACCCCTTCTTGAGTATCTTCATGCCCTGATTCTGCTGCGCCGCCAGCCCGCTAACAAGCGCGGCGTACCCACCATTCGTTCGGCGTTTGCAGCAAGTGCTTGTTAGGCGGTGCCGAGGGTCACCCCATACTCAACG
>ERZ651768.1876-NODE-1876-length-15048-cov-3.669695_pt1 | contig 15048 bp, 8 predicted proteins | sample MGYA00514754_ERZ651768 | MGnify/ENA metagenome assembly ERZ651768
CTGCCTCTTATCTCCGGTTTATATATCCAGAAGAGTAATTGGAGTTTTAAACCTGAATCTGCAAACTCTCTGAACCGAACTCTGGGTTCCGGATCATCCATAACATTTGAACTTTTCACGGCAATGGATTTAAGTAATTCCTTTACATTATCAATATCCGATCCATAGGCAACCTGCAAGGTGATGCGTACCCTTTCAATTTCTACAGGTCCTCCGCTCTCATTGACAATCTTAGATGAGGCAATAACCGAGTTTGGAATTGTAATTTCAATGTCATCCCGTGTCATGATCCGGGTAGAGCGTATTCCCATACTTTTCACATATCCTCGTTCTCCGGTATCCAAAAGGATATAATCCCCTTCCTTGAACGGCGAATCGGCCATAAGAAATATTCCGGCAAAAAAATTAGCGACTGTGTCCTTCGCTGCTAAACCCAGTACAATCCCCAATACTCCGGCTGAGGCCAGCCATCCGTTAATATTTATGTTCCAGCTAAGACAAATAAAATAGATTCCAAAAAGTGTAATTAGAATTTTTCCCAAATTATTGAATAATGGGAGAGTCTTATTCTGGAAAAGCTTACTAGATGTACGACCGGATGCCCATTCCATTGAAAGGAGAAAGATTCTGGTTAAAATGACAAACCATATAAAAATAGTGATGGTCTTAAAAATACCGACCAATGCAAAATCTATATAATCAGGAAATCCAGCCCGTTTAACTGCGATTGAAAGACCAATAAATATGATGGAATAGAAAATTGGACGGTGCAACAGGTCTATTATTTTATCATCCAGGTTTGTCTGTGTTTTTGATACAATGCGTCTGAAAATCCGGGTGAAAAATATATCAGTAATTTTCGCTACAATGACCGCTCCTATTACTATCAAGGCACTTTGCATCGAGGGAAACTCGAGAAATGGGATTAAATTATCTTGTATCCAACTCATATCAAGGGTAAATATAGAAAATTTTTCTTTAAATGACTACGACGTTACTACAAATCAGGTTTGATCTAATGCGGTTGATTTAAAATTTTTTAGGAAAAACGGAATATATAACAGTCCCATGTATAAAATTATTATGATCTCAAGATTCAAAATGTACCAGGGCCATTCACCCATCAAAAGAGGATTGTTCACCGGTGGCTTGTCAATTAGATACATATAATTAGCTTTCCCACCAATAATTAAGTTTATGGGATAAATGACCGCAGCACATATATTGGTGATCACCATTGTCCTGAAGACACTTCCCTGTCTGCACTCCATTTTTTCAACAACTATTAGCCAGAGCACATGAGCAATTATCAGGGCATGATGAAGATAAAATGTCACCAGGCTAAAATTATTATCAAAGTCACTCATGTCAGGTGTTAGAATAGCCTGGAAGGAAGCTCCTATACCCCAGAAATAAGCAGATTCAAATAAAATCATATTCTTATTGTAGAGTGCTATGGTTGATGCCAGTAGGGCAATATGGCACAGATGAAGCGGGAGGTCCAGCTCAAGATTCAGTTCACGGACCTGCATCCGGTTAAGATAATCAAAAACCTCCTGAATCACTGTGAACCAGACCAATCCTGTAACCCATTTCTTTTTAGACCCTGGATTGCAACAATATATTTTACCAAGCAAGGGAACAGCGATACAGAAAACGATGCTCCCAAAAATATAGGCTAAGTGTGTACTATCAAAAAGTGTGAGACCTTGGAGTTTCATCTAATATTGAATGTGTAATATATACAAAAAGGGGACCAAGGTCCCCTTTTTGTATATTATAATATATTTTATTTAGAGACGATAGCTTATATGGGCAAACATACTGTTAAAGGTAATATCATCATGTTCTATCAGCCCAAGATAGTATCCTCCATTCAAATTGAGTTTTCCATCCATAATCGGAAGTGGATAACTATACCCGATGATTATGCCAAATTCAGGTTCGTCAGGACCTTCATCTATATCTTCCTCCATACTTTCTGAAATTGGTATCCCTAAGAAGTCCATCTCCATCTTCATTTTCATTTTGCCGTTAAGGAACATGCCTGCTGTAGGGCCAGCCCAGGCCAAACCCGGACCAACGGGATAGGGCATGACCACCCAAGCATCAAGATAATTCATTGAGGTTGCCACTTTCATTGACATTGACATCCCTGTTTCTTCATCAGTTTCACTTTCTTCTATTTTGAATCCCCTTTGTCCGATTCCTGCACCAACAAAAAGAGGCATGCCTCCAAGCATTACTCCTTTACTCACGCCCGCAAGCATACCCATTAATGGTTTGGGTGACGGGGCTCCAGATTCACTGATTTTTGCATTATTCATGCCTATTCCACCGTAAAAGCCCCACCCTGGTAGGTCTTGTGGCAAGGCTAAACTGCAAATCACTAAAATCATTAGGACTATTTTCATTTTTCTTCCTTTTTATTAAGTATGTGTTTGGTTAATTAGTATTGGGCACCAATACTTTGGAGAAATGTACCAACTATTTATTTCTTGTAAAAATACCTTTTTATAACCCCCTTTCAGTTGATATGTTTAGTTTAGCAATTTCTTAAGAAAAATGAAGGATAAGCGATCATATGATATTATTGTATGGGGAGCCACTGGTTTCACCGGGAAACTGATTTGTCAATATTTAATGAAAAATTATGGAACTGGGGTAGGATCTGCCCTTCGATGGACAATCGCCGGGAGAAACCATAAAAAATTAGAAACGATTCGTAAAGATCTAAAACTCAATAATCCTGAAGAAATGCCAATTCTGATTGGAGACAGTTTGGACCTGGAATCCTTAATAGCTATTACCTCAAAGACAAAGGTTATATTGACAACAGTGGGACCCTATTCGCTTTATGGAAAAACTCTGATTGAGGCTTGTATTAAAACTCGTACTCACTACTGTGATCTAACAGGTGAGATGCCCTTTATTCATCACACAATAAACAATTTTCACAAAAGTGCAGAAAAAGAAAAAGTCAAAATTGTTCACTCCTGCGGTTTTGATTCGATTCCCTCCGATCTTGGATGTTTCATGCTACAAGATCATTCAATTCGTAAGTTTGGGATACCTTTAAACAGAATAAGACTTTATGTACGAAAAATAAAGGGAGGTGTCAGCGGCGGGACTATTGCCAGTATGCTGGAGATCATGAAACTTGCAAAAGACAAGACTACAAGAAAGATATTGAAAAATCCCTATTCTCTCTATCCAAAAAATACTCAGGTGGGTCCAAGACAACCGAACCAGAAAAATATCGAGTGGGATAACACCATCCAAGGGTGGACGGGGCCTTTCATCATGTCCGGTTTTAATTCTGCCATCGTACGACGAACCAACGCACTGCTTAATTTAAAATACGGAAAAAACTTTATTTATGATGAGGTTTCAACTTATCCGAACAGACCCTTTTCAAGAACTAAGGCTAAAATAAGCAGATTAGGGTTGGGATTAATCATAACTCTTCTTTATTTTCGGTTTTCGCGGTGGATATTGAAAAATACTATATTACCGAAACCGGGAGAAGGTCCATCACCGCAAACAAGAGAAAAAGGTTATTTCAAATTGGAATTAGTGGGTCTATCAGAAGATAAAATACTAACGGTTAGGGTTTCCTGTAAATCCGATCCGGGATATTCCGGGACCGCGCTTATGATAGCAGAATCAGCAGTTTGTCTGGCCCTGGATGAAGAGATACTTCCACAAAACTTTGGAATCCTCACTCCTGCCACTACAATGGGAGACACATTAATAAACAGACTGAAGAAAGCCGGAATGAAGTTTGAAATTGTAGATGAAAATTCAAAAACAATAGTATAAAGATGAATGATTTGGGGATTTTTTCCTGCTAATTATTTTGTTTAAATTTTACCATGTAAACCATAATATTTTTTGAGACCAACCAATTAATAACCAAAAAATATCTAATCCTTCAACAGTCAGTTTTTATTTCAATAGGAAGCAATTTGATGAACAAGATAGATAAATTATTTAAATTTAACCTGTTTTTATTTCTTTCCGTAGCACTGCTTTTTCCCCAAACTACAAATATAAACGGGAAACGAGGAGTTTGGAAAAATTATCTTACGGTGGATGGGATCTCCAGTAATTATATCTATGATGTTTTTGTAGATGATGACAATTCCATCTGGCTTTCAACCACAAGCGGAGTGACCCACTTTAATGGGTCACATTTCAAAAATTATGGAACAGAGTCAGGGCTGCCGGCAAGCAATATAAAAGATATCTTGAGAACATCTGCGGGTGATATTATCGCTGTGTCTGAAACAAATGGCGCACATATACTCAAGGATGGAAGATTCACTCAGGTCACTGGACTCTATGGAAAAACAATATATACATCTGCGGTTGACAGGGACGGGAATCTTGTCTTAACAACTGAAAAGGGAGTATTCACACATGAAGGAGAAAAATTCAATTCTTTCATCAAATTAGGAAGTAAAATAATAACAGCTATAAAGTATTTTCAAAATGCTGAAGGCTTTAAGAGAGAAGTATGGTATGGCGGAAAAGGGATGGTTTATTACGACGACGGAGGTTTGCTTAAAGAATATGATCTTTCAAATTATTTAGGAGATTCAAAAGTCACGAGTATTGCCGCAACAGCATCTGGAGAAGCATGGATAGGAACTTTAAAAGGATTATTCAAAATTAAGAGGGGCACCATAACAAAAGCAAAAGACTATGGTAAGCTATCTTCAAATGTTATTAAATCTCTTTTCATGGATAAAGATCAAAATCTTTGGGTAGGTACAGATGAGGGACTCTATTACAACAATGGAGAAAAAATTACTCAAATAAAATCCACCGGTGATTCAGAAAACCAGATTGAAGATCAAAAAGTATATTCCATAAATATCACAAATGATAGAAAAATTTTCATTGGTACCTTTGGAGCGGGATTGTTTTTTTATGATCCCTATACCTTTAGAAATTTAACAAACAAAAATGTTTTCAAAGGAACCACCGTAAGGGCTATCTCCAAATCAAAAAATAACAATGTCTGGCTGGGGACAGACGATGGATTAGTTCATCTCAAGGGAGAACGAATAATTGAAGGAATAAACAAAAATGATGGTGTTCCTTCCAATGTTATATTAGATCTTCATCATACAGACGGGGGAATGTTATGGATAGCAACCACAAAAGGGTTTGCGAAATATAAAAATGGAAGAATTCAGTCATTTAGTTCAAAAGATGGGCTACCATCTAATATTGTTACATCCATTTTATCCGATAAAGATGAGATAATCTGGCTTGGCTCTGATGGAAGTGGTGTTACAGCATATAAAAACGATGATTTTTACAATTACAGCATGGCCGATGGGCTTGCTTCCAATAATGTATATGATATCATTCAATCCACTGAGGGGCTGATTTATTTCGCCTGTTATGGCGGTGGAATCAGTGTTTGGGACGGAAAAAGGTTTACCGATTTGTATGATGAATTGCCCGATAAAAGAATCTTCTCATTGGCTTTGGATCATGGTCAAAATCTCTGGATAGGAATGGAATCAGGGGTCGCAGTCTATGATGGAGAATCCATAAAAACATTTACCAAAGCAGATGGTTTAGCCCACAATGAAACCCGGGTCTTGGAGGTTGACGCTAAGGGTAGGATCTGGGCAGGCTCTTTTGGGGGAGGAGTATCATGTTATGATAACGGTTTATGGATCTCTTTAAATGAAAAAGATGGATTGATCAGCAATACTATTGGTTCAATCGCTTCATTAGAAAATGGAGCTTTGATATTTGGAGGTAAGGAAGGAATATCTTATTATAATCCCACAGAATATAATTTTCCACTTATCATCAATAACATCCAAACTCCAAGTGGTGATCTATCAATCAATGGTACTGCCACAGGTGTGGTCCAGTCAATCACAAATGATAGAATATTTATTGATGTTTCCTCTGTCAACTATAATGACCGCACTGAAAATCGGTATTTCCGTTTCAGGATTCCCGAAATGAGTTTGGATTGGTCCACCCCCCAAAGTCTTAGCTTGTTTGAATTTAATTCCCAATCATCAGGAAATTATTCTTACGAAATACAGTCAATTGATTCGGACTTTAATTATTCGAAACTTCTATCCATTCCGTTCAAGGTTGTGCCCGTTTGGTATCTCAATCCAAAAACAGCAGTCCCTTTCTGGGGGATACTCCTTATTCTGATCTCACTAACTATTTTTACATCTGTTAACTACCAAAAGAAAAACCTGGAGTCTAAACGCCTCAGAGATGCAGAGGCAGCCCGTCAGCAGGAAGAACTGGATCTAGCACGGGAATTCCAGCTTTCCCTGTTACCGGAAAAACTCCCGGAATTTGAAGGTTTCAGTATTACGGGATATCAAAAAACCTCTACTGAGGTTGGGGGAGATTATTATGATTTTTTCCAAAATCCTGACGGTTCTTTTGTTGCGTTATGCGGAGACGCAACCGGCCACGGACTAACAGCAGGAAATATTGTCTCCATTACAAAATCTGTGCTTGTTTCAGCACCACTTGACAATCCGAAAGATATTCTTCTTCAATTGAATAAAACCCTTATTAAACTGAAACTTGGATTAAACCGAATGTGTGTGAATATGGTGAAGGTTGTTGGAAATAAGATGATATTCACCTCTGCAGGTATGCCTCCTGCATATCACTATATTGCTAAAAAAGAAGAAATGAAGGAAATCCTGATACCAGGGCTACCTTTGGGATCACTGCCCAATATGATAGTAAATACAAAGGAAATTACGCTTAATTCAGGAGATGTATTCGTTATGATGAGTGATGGTTTCCCTGAAGCCCCTAATCCTGCGGGCGAACTGCTGAGTTATGAAGCTGTAGAAAAATGCCTGCTGGACAACATAAAAAATGACATAACCACAATGCAGGATGAACTTGTTAGAATTACAGACGAATGGTTGGCAGGGGGAGACCTCCCTGATGATTGTACAATGGTTATCTTGAAAAAGACCTGATTATATTTAAGCTAAAATTCCCGGACTGAATTAATATACCTTCCGGAACAGGACAATTTTACCGGTACAGAGGGGAAATCAGGGATTACTTATAAATGGTAATTCAACTCCAATAAACCAAATCTTCTGGATCTAGGGGAACCAACCAATCGTACATCGTCCTTATCTGTTAGATTATTAATAGACATCTTTAGTTTCAGATTTTGGGAAATGTCATAATTAAGTTTCATATCGTATATAACATTCCCTCCCAGTGGAGATTGGGTCTCATAAAATAGATTTGCGAATCCCGGACAGCCACAACCTGAAAAAAGATAGCTCTGATTCTGTTCATCATCAGAGTAAACCCATCCACCACTCTCAAAATTAAACTGGGAGTTGTACTTTCCGGAAAGCTCTAAGTAGAGTCCACGAACAAACAGATCACTGAAAGATACACTAAGAGAAATTTTTTCGACAGGGGCATTGAAATGCATAATATCATAGGAAGACATACCTCTGCTTCCAGTAAGATATTCAGCCCAGGCCCAGTCATTTCCAATATAGCTTGTCTCTTTTTGTTTTTCTATTAGATCGAAAGTGTTATAGTAAGAATAAGAAGAACTCAAAGCAGTTTTGTTATTTAACTGATATTCCAATGATATATCAAAGCCCAAATATTCAATTTCATCTAAGTTGACATACGTAAACAAAATATCTCTGTTGTCTGTTTCGGAATCACCGATATGGGTCAATTGATTTGCCCTGTATGGGGGATCATGAGGAAATATTGTTTGCATATATTGTGTAGTGCTGATCATATTTTTAAACTTTGAATAATATAGATTCAGCTCAAAAAACATATTCTTAATGGGGATTCCTTTTATCCCAAATTCATATGAATCAACAAGCTCTATCTCAAGCGGATCAATATGGATTGAATCATCAAGCGTAAATCCATATCCATTTCCCGCAAATAAGGGTACATATGGACGAAGCACCGTTCTGCTTGTATCTAAGTAGGGAACATCACCATAGACATCGACGATGTTTGGATCACCATCCTGATATATATTTCCATATAAATCTTCGGCTAAGCTGGTAACATTTTGTTGGTAAATATGTCCAAACAAATGAAACAGGGATGGTACCTGGTGCGCACGGTTATAGGTAAACCTGATGTTTGTGTTTTTCAATCCGCCCCATTTAACCGCAATTCGGGGACTTAAATAATAATCATCATAGTGGGAATGTTTATCAAATCTCAATGCAAATACAGTTTCAATATTGTTCGACCAGTCTGCGGAGTGCTGAGCATACATTCCATACTGTAAAATGTTAATATTTTCACCGATGGTTGAGTCAGGCAAGAGCGAGCCATCACGAGAACCATCAAAAACAAACTTTTGGCTCGAGCCTCTATCTCTCAGGATACTTCGATTTGTTCTTGGAGAATCATAACGAAAGTCCATCCCATAGATAAGTGATTTTGTGTACGGGTTCAGATTGTATTTTGAACCGGAAAAGTCTCCATAGGTTGAAACAGTGGTATAAGTTTTCAAGAATGGTTCTTTTGAAAGAAGGTCGACAGACCTGTCAATATCACCATTAAATAATTTCAGGGCTGCATTGTACAATTCCTCGCTGGTTATTATTTCACCATCCATAAAATCATAGTTTAGCGAAGCAGAAAAATTTGGACGCAAAAGTTTTGTAGAAATGGTTGAGTAAAGGGTAGTGGTGAACAGATATCCCATATCATAAGGGATATAATTCTTTTGTTGGATGAGTGAGGGCTCAAGCGATATCTCAGTCTTACTGTTCAACTGATAATAGAATGACGATATTAATTTCCTGGTGTAAATATCTTTCTCAAAGTCTGATTGAAAAAGTTGGATTCCCTCAGGACCTGTGTGCATACCATCTCCATATTCGGGTTGCCATCCTTCGTCCCCTTCGCATAGGTAATTTCCACTGTTATCATATCCGCAATCTGTAAACTGTTCGGTATAATCAAATACTCCATTTCTATCTTCCCAGGGCTCTCCCTCATCCCAAACACCATTTTCATTTAAGTCAGTGAAAGTTTCTGCTGGTGATACTATATATCCATAAGAATCATAAATTGTATCATCCCAGGAACCGTTTCCAATTGCATCTCCCCTTTCAATTTGAATAACATTTTCCTGATTGTATGCTATTTCATACTCATCCAGAATGTATGTCGGCAGATCTGTCACCGGGTCAATATCACAACCATTCAGAAAACATTCCAGTTCAATATCATATGCATCGAACCCGGTCCTGCCCCCGCCATTGTATAAACCGTTATGGTCCGCGTCATAGTAAAGCTCACTGTCTATCATTCCATTATTATTTTCATCAATAAAAGCTTCTCCCTGCAATCGAGAACTACCATCATTGTCATGATCTTGTGGTGCATATATCCTATCATAGTCCCACTCTTTATATTGACTATTCTCCAAATTTATTTTATAACTGAAAAGATCGCCAGCCCTTGCATATCTCAATCTCTGTGACTGAAAATTTGAGGATCCGGATGTGTATGAAATATCAAGACCGGGTTTTTCATTAGGGTGCTTAGCTATGATATTTAATAATCCATTGTGGGCATTTGGACCATAGAGAGCAGAGCTTGGACCAAAAACCAATTCCAACCGTTCAATATCTTCCATTATGGTTGGGTAGGTGTTGTTGTATGCTGTCCTGAAGATCGGGTCGGAAAACTTCTTCCCATTTAACAGAGTAACAAAACGACCATTAAACACTGCCATAAATCCCCTTGTATTAATGTTGGTTCTGCCGTTACCGGCCTGGTAAACATCAACCCCTTTAACCTTACTAAGAGCATGACCGATGTCATTTCCAGAGAATTCCTTTATCTTCCTTTGGCTTACCATTGCAACAGTTATGGGCGCGTCAAACACTTTTTCCTGTGATTTTGATGCTGATACGATAACCTCGTCATAGTCCAACAGCTTAGGCATTAGTTTGATTATAACATTTGAAATATTAGCACCTTTCATTATTTTATCTTTACTCTCAGCGGCATCTATTCCAAGCTTTTCAATATTTCCCTGCTTGTCCAATTCTTCCGGATCAGTCTCAAACTTAGAAATATAAAACTCGAAGTGTTGTTCATAATAACCAATATAATCAATTCTCAGATCATATTTACCCACGTCCAACTGTCGAATTTGAAACTCTCCGTTGATGTCCGTTGTTGCTCCAATGCTGGTACCCTGAATGAGTATATTTGCACCGGGCAAAGGTTCGTCTGACTCATTCAGAATTACACCAGATATTGTACCTCCCAAAAGAGTACAACAAAACATTGTAAAAAAGATTAGTGTTTTATTAAGCATATTTTTTCTCATAATTTTATTCCGGTTTAAATTTTCTTGGTCTTCTTTTTAGGGTCTTTCCAACAGGCATCACGCACTCGCCTAGGTCCTCGTTCCAGATGCCACAATCACCCCCATCACAGTCGTACTCAATTCCATCAAATTCCTGGCAATTGAAATTAATTCCCCAACTTCCATCGTCACACCAGCCATCTCCCTTAAAATCGCCTATTATCCCATCACCATTTAGGTCTTCGCATGTTCCATCATCGAGGCAACAATCCCACCCCCAAGCACCCCATTGCGTACAGTCAGGACTGTTGGTTTGAAAACACTCTCCTGTGCAGTCCCTTAGACAACTGCACTCACCAACAATCTCTTGAATACCATCATCTGTAACTAAAGTATCTACTTGCCAGTAACCACAATCTTCAAGGTCACAATTAAATTTTCCACAGCTAAAATTTACTGAGCCACCCTCATCACAGATTCCATCACCCAGCCACCCCAAATAGTCTAGATACGTATTTTCATTGCTACAATCTAAGCTTGTGTCAGATATATCAATGTTTAATGAGTAATCTGAAAAAGAAGTGTCAGACGCAAACTCCGAACAGTTACCGCTCCAATCCAGGCAAGCTTCGGAACCTAAAGATGTTAGGGCATCAAAGTTTTCCTGACCCCAAATTTGTGTGAGATCGCAATTCGAAATTATTTCATTTAAATATTGATCGCAGATAATTTCTGAATCCAAACATATGCTCTCCGGTGATATATTTTGATAATCAAAACAGTCGCAGGATTGAACTCCTGGGTCAGAAATACACTCTGGGACATCACAGAAACTGTTATGGGCAACGATAAAATAATTGATATTGTCCAATGCGTCACACATTGATGCAGGGAAAGAGGAAAAACTGTTATTGTTAATCGAAAGGGAAGCAAGGCTTTTATTTTCCCATAGCTCTTCAGGAAGTTGTCCGACAAATCTATTTTTTGCAAGGTTAATTTCCTTAAGCCTGGGCATATTTTTAATTTCTTCTGGAATAGTGGATAGATAATTATAAGATATCTTGATTTTATTTAAATATTGTGCTCCCTCAATCTCACTTGGAATTTCGTACAACCAAAAACCCTCTTCCTCGTGATAGGGTACCCCACCCAGGTGATATAAAGTTCTCAATCTACCATCTGTCCATATCTGGTGTCCAACATGTAATGGATCCATAGTAGGAGGAGGTGGATTTCCATATCCTTGTGAATTATCAATTAATTTTTGAAGGAATAGTATATCTCGATCATCATATCCATCATTGTCTGCATCAGTAAATTCACCCAACTCTGGTTGTAATATTTGATCACAGGATGGAAACAAAAAAATAAGACTCAGAGCAAATCCTATTAAAACAATTTTAAGGATCGGAATTGATTTAAACATATGTTGTCCTGATTATGTGGTTTATATTGGAGAATTGGTTAGCCATTAAACAGTGTAAATTTATTTAAAATATATTGAATTATTTATAGGTATTATTTGATCTTTTCATCAAACAGAGTACAACAAAAAACTGTAAAAAAGAATATTGTTTTATTAATCATATTATTTCTCATCATTTATTTTACTGTAAAATTCAGGTCTTCTTTTCAGGGTCTTACCAGCGGGCATCACACACTTGAGTGAGTCCTCGTTCCAAATACCACAATCACCCCCATCACAATTAAATTCAAATCCATCAAATTCTTGACAATTAAATAAAAACCCCCCTCTAGAGCCATCATCACAATATCCATCTCCTATTGCATCCTGAATCACCCCATCACCACTCATATCTACACAATTACCATCATCAATGCAGCAATCATATCCATATTGAGAGTAGTATAAGCCACATATTTCATTAAATTTACAATTACCAGAACAATCTCTTAGGCAATAACAATCACCATTTAGACTTAATAATCCACAATCTCCCATATCACAATTAAATTGTCCACAGCTAAAGTTTACTGTACCTTCCTCATCACAGGTCCCATCACCCAGCCAGTCCAAATATTCTAGATACGAATTTTCACCGGTACAATCTGAACTTGTATCAGACATATCTATATATAGCTGATTATCTATAAAGATAGTGTCAGATACAAACTCCGAACAGTTACCGCTCCAATCCAGGCAAGCTTCGGAACCTAAAGATGTTAGGGCATTAAAGTTTTCCTGACCCCAAATTTGTATGAGATCGCAATTGTCAATTACTTCAGTTAGGTATTTGTTGCAGCTGACAGATAGGTCCAAACATATGCTTTCCTGTGGTATGCTTTGGTAATCAAAACAGTCGCAGGATTGAACACCTGGATTAGAAATACACTCCGGAACTTCACAAAAATTATTGTGGTTAAATAAAAAATGATTGATATTATCCAATGCATCACACACTGATGCTGGGAAAGATGAAAAACTGTTACCGTTGATAGCAAGGGCGGCAAGGTTTTTATTTTCCCATAGTTCTTCAGGAAGTAGGCCGACAAATCTATTTTTTTCAAGGTTAATTTCCGTCAACCGGTCCAGGTATTTAATTTCTTCTGGAATAAGGGTTAGATAATTTTCTGTTAACTTTATTCTATTTAAATATTGAGCACCCTCTATCTCACTTGGGATTTCATTGTAAAGCCAAAAACCTCCTAATCCACCGCTATGAAATAGAGATCTCAGCCTACCATCTGTCCATACCTGGTCCCCAACATGTATTGGGTCCATAGTAGGAGAGGGTGAATCCCCATATCCTTGCGAATTATCAATAAATTTTTGAAGGAACAGTATGTCTCTATCATCATAACCATCATTGTCTGCATCAATAATCTCAGCCAACTCTGGTTGTAATATTTGATCACAGGATGGAAATAAAAAAATAAGATTCAGAGCAAATCCTAATAAAACAATTTTAAGGATCGGAATTGATTTAAACATGTGTTGTCCGGATTGTTTTGTATTGGAGAATCGGTTAGCCATTAAGCAATGTAAATTTATTTAAAATATATTGAATTATTAATAGTTATTATCTGATTTTTCCATCATAATGAAAAAGAATTTTTCAGTTTAGATAAGCTTTTACAGCTTCTGTTTCATCTGTAAATACATTTGAATACTGGTCCAGACCCATGATAATAAAGGTCTTGTTCACCATTGGTGAGAGGTTGAATGACCCTAGTGCGCCTCCCACCATTTGTAATTTTTGGATCACTTCCAACAAAATTGATATACCTAAACTGTTCACAAGCTGTGTATCTTTAAAATCGATTAAAAAGTGGGTTTTACCTGCCTCTATCTTTTCTTCACAAATACTGATTATTTCTTTCCCTAAAAGATTATTTAAATATCCATGGGTGCGGAGGATGACAACTCCTCCATCCTTTTCCTGGACATCTACACTAAACATTTCAGTCATAAATTAAAAAATCAGTAATTAACTTTAAAAATATTGATAGGTTTTTCTTTTCCTTTCACCATTATTGGCTCCAGCTTTTCTAAATTAAATTTATCACTGGTTTCCTTGGCAGTATATTCAGAGATGATGATTTCATAGGGTTTGGCAGCAGAACACAACCGGGCACCCAGGTTTACCGTATCACCGATAACCGTATAATCCATCTGGGTCTCTGAACCAATGTTCCCTGATACCGCTTCTCCGGTGTTCACACCAATACCGATATCTATTTCCTTTAATTTCTTTTTTCTACGGTTTTTATTTAATTCCATCAATGTCTGCATCATTTCTATGGCTGTCAAAATTGCTCTGTCGGAATCATCCTCTTTTTCCAATGGTGCACCATACACAACCATGAGCTCATCACCTACGATTTTGTCAAGTGTTCCGTTATACTTGAAGATGATGTCCATCATGGCAGAAAAATATTCATTCAGGGTTGTCACCACATCATGGGGAGTCATTTTTTCAGATAAAGAAGTAAATCCCCTGATATCACTGAAAAGAATCGTGATATGCTTGCTTTCCCCGCCCAGCTCAAGACTGGCTCCCTCTGCCAATAATTCTTCAACCACATTGTCCGAAACATACCGTTTAAAGGTATTTTTAATTCGACGTTCTTCTGATATATCCTCAATGGTTACAACTGCTCCGTTCAACCCACCGTCCTGATCCATTAAAGGTGCACAGGTGATATTTATTCTCGCATCTTCACCCACACTATAGCAGGGAATATCCATTTCCAATGTTATCTCTTGCTCCTCTAACGTTTTTTCTATGATCTGTTGGATATTTTCGTCCTCAGGAAAAATCATCAAATATGGATTATTCACAGCTTCTTCTTTTTCCATTTTCAATATTTTCAGGGCAGCGGGATTAATTGATTCCACCTCGCCCAGCAAAGAGAGGGTGATAATACCATTAGCAATACTGTTTAAAATATTCTCATTGTAATTTTTTGTTTCCAGAACACTGGTAAATAGACGTGCGTTCTCGAGAGCCACCCCGGCCTGACTGGCAAACGCAGTTAACATATCCAGGTCAGACTGTTGAAATGGCACTACACCCTGACGGGTCTCCTTATCCAAAATGCAGATCAATCCCAAAACCTCCGTCTTGCTCTTTATGGGTGCGATCATAAGGTTTTCATTTTCGAAGGCCTTTCTTAATTTTTCATCTTGAAACTGATTTAATAGAATACCCTGCTTATCTTCAAAACAGGGTTTC
>ERZ651768.1877-NODE-1877-length-15045-cov-4.993854_pt1 | contig 15045 bp, 13 predicted proteins | sample MGYA00514754_ERZ651768 | MGnify/ENA metagenome assembly ERZ651768
TGACCAATTGTTTTTAAAGGTTCTGACAACGTGCCCGCGTTATTATCATCACCTGAGTTAGATACATAAAATGAATTTGATTCTATACAACTGCCGGATATTCCATTTTGAACGTAATCTGCTTCATTTTCTATTGATCGAAGCACAAACTCATTTACACTATTTGTTTCACAGTCAATATCTTCAAAAACACTGTGGCTTACATCTATGGATCCTTCAAAACCAAAAGAATAAAAATTCTCACCATCACCGCTGCTGTTACCCTCAAAATAATTATTCTGAATAAATAAAGTATCAGGTACATCCTGGGGTGGATCACCACCTAACTCAAACCCTCCTTCATAGGGTGCGCCACCGGCCAGAATTTCTGAACCATCAGCAGCGTCAACAATTTGCCATGATACTTCCTCCTGCCAGGTGCCGCCGTCACAGGTAACAATATATGTTCCATCATCAAGGGTTAAGGTAGCCTCAGCATAGGAACCACTTTCAATGGTAAAAGTATGTTCGCCAATTGTGAGCTGGTTTCCGTTCCAACCATCGCCATAGGAATCATACATATATATGATCAAATCGCCTCTGACTCCAGGAACAAAATCCACATCGTCTCTTTCTCCAGGATCAAAATCATAGTAACGCGCTGCGGGCACCATTTCTTCCAGTTCTTTAAAAGAGGATACCAGTTCTTTATAAGAGAATTCTTCACTTAAGCGCCCATTCCCCTGATTCTTCTGGAACTTCATCTCATTGTTGTAAGCATTCACAGCGGAAAGATTACCGTGCACATAAGTCCGGGCTGAATTATTATTCTGGCTATTATTCCGTCCGGAAAAACTCCTGTCTTCATCGAACTCAACATCCTCACTGCTGTAATGACCAATTGCACCTCCATTAGCAGTCTCAATGTTTGTTGGATTATTCCCTCCAGTGTTATTAGATAAACCATTATTCATAAACCGATTGTACATTATGGTTGGATAGGCATCATAGATCAGAATAGCACCACCGGAACGCTCCCGGCGAATAATATCGCAGTCATTTATCTTCATAGTTGTTCCGGTGCCATCCTGGAATGTTAACCCTATGATCTCCGGCCGAGGATTTCCGCTGTAACCCCAGCCACTGCCACGGATAACAAGACAGCTTCCCTTATTAGAATCGCTTGCCTCTTGTGCGCCGCTGATTATGGTCTCTTCGATGTACCAATTATCGAGCCAATCGGAATCAAGGTCATCATATATAGCGTGGCTGGCAAGTACTATTTCTTTTTCAAGAATGAGATTTTCGTAGTAAGTACCCTCTGCAATAAGCACCGTATCGCCATCCACTGACGCGTCAATACCTTCCTGTATGGTTGTATAATCCGAAGGGATGTTGATGGTGGTGGCGCAGAGGCCGGAAAAAAGGACGGAAAAAACTAATGCTCTCTTCATTTTGTCTCCTGATTAAATTGATATTAGGGAAAAAATAATAATTATCCCAATAAGCTATTATATCCTGATGAAACATTGCCACAAAGAAAAACCCCCGCCAACTATAAATACGCACAATCCCTTATCCCCAGGTATCCCCGGGTAAATTTTACCTCCACCTTGCATGCAGGTATTGTAATTTTTTACTGCTCTTCACACTAAACCCAGGGGAACTTCTTATGAAAAAAGCACTGCTCACCGCCATAATCCTTTCATGCATATGCCGCCTCCCTGCCCAGGAAAAACTCTTCCTGGTCTTCGAGTTTATGCGCGTGGACAATGAACAGGAATTGATCTACATGGAAACCGAGGATTTCTGGAAAAATATTCATGAACAACGGGTGAAAAATGGTGATATCATCGGCTGGGACCTGTGGCGTCTGCAGCCTGGCGGCGAGGATCAGGGCTATCAGTATCTTACCGTGAACCTGTATGACGATAAGGTGAAAATGATGTCCGGCGCCGGTGATTTTGACAAAGCGTTGAAAGGCGCGTATCCGGACCTTTCTGAAGAAGAACTCTACGAAAAATTCAACCAGACCGGCAAGTCAAGGGACCTGGCCGTGAGGCTTTACCTTGAACGCCTCACGCAGACGGAAAATACATTTGAAATGCCGCTGGGTACCGTGGCCGGCATTGATATGATGAAAGCCGAGCCAGGAAAATATTGGGAATATGAAAATGCGGAAAAAGAAGTGTTTATGCCCATGCACCAAAGGTCGGTGAATAACGGGTCGAAAGGAAGTTGGGGTTTTTTCAGGATCCTGGTCCCTTCCGGCAGCGACAACTATGCCTCCCATATTACCGTTAATATGTTCAAGGATTATAACCATATGTATAATACGGATTCACCCCCGGGACCAGAAATGAGTGCGGACGAGCAAAAGGCCGTCAGTGACGGCATTGATGCCCGGGATATGAAATATACCTACATGGCCATATTAATTCGGAAAGTAAGGTAAACAGCCAGGCAGCCCGCCCCTGGAAAGTAGCTGGTTAATTATTAATGGAGTCCAGATCTGCCATCAGGCCGTTAATGCGGTCCTTGTTCTCATACGGCTCGGATTTTACAAAAGATTCTATATCCATACCTGTCATGGCCCGGGATTCTTTTAATTTTTCCTGTGCCGTTTCCCTGTCGCCCTTTTTTAAATAGGTCAAGGCCAGGTAGAACAGGTGCGTTTTAAGCACTTTTACTTTTTTAAAGCTTATGATCGCCTGGTCATAATTCCTCAGCCAGTAATGGCACAGCGCTTCTGCACCAAACAGCAGGTCATGGGAAAAGGGATCCAGCCGCATGGCCCGTTCCAGCTCGGCAAGTGCTTTCTCAAATTCCCCAAAATAAATGAGCATGGTTGCATAGCGGGATATGATATACACATCACTGGGGCATAGCTCCCGTGCTTTTTCAAAATGATATTTACCCAGCTCATAATCTCTTTCAAACCATAGTTTGATTGACCCCATAACCCGGTGCACTTCAGGTTCATTTGGATCAAGTTCTAGAGACAGGTTGGCAGATTCGATCGCTTTGGTGAACAGGTCAGGATCCGGGTTCTCCTCCCAGTCCGCCAGGTTCCCCAGGGAACAGGCGCGCCAGGCATGGGCCCGAGCATAGGAAGGTTCGGCGGCAATCGCCTGCTCGAATAGCTGCACAGCTTTTTCAATATTCTCCTTGATTACATTGCCTTTTTTGGCATATTCCAGCCCCTGTAGGACCAGGTCGTAGGCAGCCATATTCTCCGGCCGCTTGGTTGCCAGGGCATTTAAGGAATCTGCTTCAACCCGGCCCACAATTGTGGCCACAATTTCTTCGACGATCTTGTCCTGTACATCAAAAACCTCATCTATGGACAGGTCATAATTATTGGACCAGATGGAATTCTCATGCTCTGTGGATATGAGGTTGGCAGTGATGCGCATTTTCGGTCCCATCTTTCGCACACTGCCATGGATAATATACCTGACCCCCAGTTCCCTACCGATCTCCTTGAAACTTTTTGATTTTTCCCGGTAGGCAAAACTGGCATGGCTGGAGATTACCACCAGCTTGTTAAAGCGGGCGAGCATGGATAGCAGGTCCTCAGAGAAACCTTCGCAGAAATATTCCTGCTCATCGTCGTTGCTCAAGTTCTTAAAGAACATTACCGCCACAGACCCCGGCTCTGCTTCTTTTACTTCTCTCTGGATTTCCGCCGAATCCTGTGTATAGCGGGGTGTGCCTTTGTTTTGAATCACGTGGAAGGCCTTGATAGGAAATTCGATATTCTTCAGTTCCAGCTCACCGGCGTCCTCAAAAGACACCATAATCTTCCGGTTGATCATATCAAAGACGGTCTTGGACACACAGATCCCCGCTGGTTTGGCCGCTGCTTCCAGGCGGGCAGCGATGTTAACCGCATCCCCAAAGAGGTTATCAGCTGTTACCATCACATCGCCAATATTGATGCCCACACGAAAGGTCATTTGGTTCTCTTCGTCCTGGTCCTGGTTCATAGTTTTCATCTTAAGCTGGGTGGCAATGGCCGCTTCCGCCGCCTTGATGGGGCTGGCGAACTCAGCGATGACACTGTCGCCGGCACTGCCGAAAATTATTCCACCTTGCTCGTCAATGATACTGTCTATGACCTGTCGCCGCTCCTGCAGGATGTTCAGTGTCTTTACTTCATCCGTACCCATCATTTTGCTGAATCCTACCACATCGGAAGCAAAGATTGTTGTGAGTTTGCGATCCATAGTTTTGCCCTGAGGAAATGTGTAATGCTGGCTGGGGCTAGTCCTGTTTTAAGGCGTCTAATGCTGCCTGCATGCTCATCACCGGGCGAATATCCGTATCGCCAAGTTCCAGCATGGGATCAAAAAACTGCACTATCTGTTCCATGGTGTCCGCTTCCAGCAAGAAAAAACCAACGTGCCCCGGAGGATCCACATGAATACTATGGATCTTGAGTCCGCTTTCCTCGGTTGACTTTACTGCTTCCATTATTTTTGCCTTCCGCGCCTCGTCATGAGCATGGCAGGTCTGGTAGCTGTGTGTATGAGTTGCATGAAATAACATGGTATCTCCTCTATTATTGTTACAATCTATGAAAAAAATACATTGTTGTTAGGCTTAGGTAAATTAGGTACTTAATTACGCGAATCAAAAAAACAGTTATCCTTATTTCGCTAAGAAGGGTAAATTTATTTTAATAGTACCATCCCTGGTTTGTTAGATGCGCGACTACACAAGCATCAAACCTTGCTCAAAGGCAGGGTTTCAGGGCAATCATGATCCTTATATTCACAATGAGGTTAAATAAGTGATGTCAATATGCTCTACATCCTCATTTGAAACTGTTATTTTATCTGGCTCAATATCCAGCCCTTCCAGGTCAACCCCATAAAAACCAATCCGGTCGGATTCAATATCAAATTCAAGGTTTGAATTGTTGTCTTCTATGGCAACAATATAATATTCTCCGTTTTCTACATTGATGATATTATAATTCCCATTATTACCGGTAATACTGCCATTTGATAAACTCAGTCCGTCAGAAATGCTCGCACTGGTGACCAATAAGACCAGGGCATTGCTCACAGCTTCACCATTTTCAGTGACTGTCCCGGATATGTCAATAAAAGCATCATCCAGTTCATCTGCCAGGTCGCAGCCAATAACACCGAACAAAAGGATGATACAAAGCCAAGATTTTGGTTTATGCAATTCCATCATTGGTAGAAATTACAAATGCTGCTTAAACCACCGAATTGCCTCAGGATATACCTGGTCCTGGGGGACTTTACGGTGCCTGGTTGGATACCAGATAATTTTTTTCGGTTCGCCGGCTTTTTTGTACAATAATTTTGATGTAATGGGCGGTACGACCTCATCATTGGCCGCATTGAGCATCAGCAGGGGGCGCGGCGATATTTTCTCCACAAAATTAATAGGATCGATAATGCTGAAGTATATCTGTGTTTCTTCTGCGGCGGCCTGCATTTTAAAAGCCAGGTGCAATCCCCCTCCCGCCAGCGCGATAACCGGCACCTTTATCCGCTCATCAACGCCGCAGAATACTGTGCCAATGATTCCGCCCAGGCTGATGCCCATAAAACCAATTCGGCCGCTGTCGATTTCCGGTCTTGTCTTGAGGAAATCAACCGCCCGGCGCAGGTCAAAAACAGTCTGGGCAATCATATTCCGTGTCCGGTACCGATAGCCGTCAACAAAATCATATTCATAATCGTGTACTTTGCGGTCGCCATGATTCGCGGCATCGATGCGGAAAACAGCATAACTGCTGTCCACCATGAATTGATGCCCCTGTTCCATATAATCCCGGTCTTTATAATCACCAATGCCATGAAGAAAAATAATGACCGGCACAGGTATTGAAGCCATTATTGGGACTGTTAATAATCCGGTAACATTAGCATTATTTATACTTACGTAAGTTACATAATGCATTTTATACTGGTCTGTCTCCTGAACAATCCGGACAGAATCCTGCAAGGGAAAGTCAAGGTCATAATCATAATAATTCTCAACCGGGATTTCCAGTTTCCCGCAGGCGCTGATACTTAAAAGAAAGACAAATGCCGTTATTTGGTAAAACATGATATGTATAAGCCCCGGCCGCCGCACCCCTGTACGGTTCGCCTGGTTGCGGTGCAGCCTGTGGTCCGTATTTCCCATATCCAGCTCCTTATCTGAATCTACCACTGGGCTGCAATACACAGAAAACCCTCATCATCCTTGGCGAAGACCCAAAACATAAAACCCCGCTAAGGGCGGGGTTTTATGTTTCAGAATTATAAACTAATCTTCCGTCTTCGATTCTTTTTTACCACCATGGTCCGATATCAATTTCCAACTGCCTTTAACATTCATTAGAATATCCGTCCATCTGCCAGTTGTAGTTGTGGATTTACCGGTTTCTTTATTCTTATCAATTGTCGTATAGTAATAATGCACTATTGCAATGTCATCGTATAGTTGAACTCCGATGGGATTAATATTCCAAAAAAGGACCTCATCTTTACCCCAATTGTAATCAATCCATTTGGACACCATTGATTTATTACTTAGCGCTTCATTATTTTTATTCCAGCCTTTATAGGAATCATGAAAAGTATCTTTCCATCCTTGCTTATCTTTGTCAGCTGAAAGAGACCAATAATCATTTACTGCATCTATCACCTTTTGCTCTGCTTTTGAGAATGTTTGTGCATTGAGCATACATCCTAAAACAGTAAAAGTTATGATTAGTGATAATTTCTTCTTCATACAATATCTCCTTACTTTTTTATGGTTTATTTTAGCGATAAATCTGCTAATATATTCACAGGTTTTATTTAGCGGAGCCCCCCTGGTCTCTGGCGTTCCCTAACAGCTTGTTTATATATTAACTGCAATTGGAAGGAAAAGGGCAGGTATAATGATTAATACCTTGTCCGCAGATGAAGTGGCTTCGGGGAAACTTGACGCCTGGCTTGAAGAAGGCCCGGTTTCCTACGAGCCGGGTGTTCCAAAACCTGATACACCAGCATAATAAGCAAACCCGGCCACATCGTGAATATGTTTTTTTGTTCAACTGCTATTTTTTCATTACATAAGACTCTAGATCAGTGTTTTCGCGTCTTCAGGCCCAAGCGGGTCAGGACGGGTGCAGGTAGTTGCCATTTCAATAACTCTGCCGGTTTCTGCTGATTGGAGAATGGCGGTCATGACCTCCACCGCATGCAGAGGGCGTTGGATGAGGCAGCGGGCTTCCCTGCCTTCACGGATCGCCTTGGCCAGGTCAGCAAGGCCGGCGGACCTGTAATTTGCTATCCAGCCGGTATCATATTCTTCATTCTCTATTCCGAAAGGATGATCCCATTTGGGAACAGGGTCAAAGCCGCCATCCCTAGATGAGATCTGAAGTTCCCCGCTGAAAATATTCGGGTCCGGGATTCTCAGAGCTCCTTCCGTACCATATAATTCTATGTGCGGGTGTCCGTGATCCCACACATCCCAGCTGGCCCCCAGGGTAACCAGGGCACCATTATCGAACTGGAGCAGCGCCTGGATCGTAGTGGGCGTTTTAACAGGGATTCTTTCACCAAATCGTTCTTCACTGGTAATAGTTCGTACTTTTTCGGGAGTGGATGAAAAAGCGGTTACACGGCTGATAGGCCCAATCAAGTGGATGAGATTGCCAAGGTAGTACGGTCCCAGGTCAAGAATCGGGCCGCCGCCGGGTTGGTAGAAAAAATCTGGATTGGGATGCCAGTGTTCCATCCCGTGGTTCATTACATGACAGGTGCCTCCGGTGATCCTGCCGATTGCGCCTGAATCAACCAGGTCTCTTGCCTGCTGGTGCACGCCTCCCAGGAAGGTATCCGGGGCACCCGCAACCAGAAGTTCTTTTGTTTCCGCCAGTTCATGCAACTGCAGCGCCTCAGGGAGTGAAAGCGTCAGCGGTTTTTCTGAATAGACGTGTTTTCCCGCTTCCAATATGGATTTTGATACCTCATAGTGGGCATCGGGCACGGTGAGATTTACAATAATATCTATGTCAGGACTTTTGAGCATGGAAGCCACATCCATGGCAATGATTCCAAATTCTTCGGCCTGGGTTTTTGCTGTTTCGGTGTTCAGATCAGCGCATGATTTGATCTCAATATTCCTGAAAAGTGGAGCCAGACGGAAATACGCGGCAGAAATGTTGCCGCAGCCAATAACTCCGACACCTGTTTTCTGGTTCACGAGTCCACCCCAAAGGTCCTGACGGTTTCCATTGAACGTCTGGCAAAGCGGTCCAGGTCATTAGGATTGTCATGTTCCAGGATGAACCAGGATGCAGGCGTCTTTTCCAGGCTCTGATACATCTTCGGCCAGTCAATGATTCCGTGACCCAGATCTGCCCACCCATCTTCGTCGGCATTTTCCCCATGGGGTGCAATGTCTTTGAGATGAACGGCACAAAGCCGGTTCCCGTATTCGCTGATCCAGCCCAGGGGATCCGAATTCCCCTTGACCACCCATGCAAGGTCCATCTCCCAGTCCATATGCGAATGATCCAGCAGGATTTTCATGGGGATTTGACCATCTGGCAAAGTTTCAAATTCAAAGTCATGATTGTGCCAGGCAAACCCAAACCCCGCCTGCCGGCAGCGGTCACCTGTTTTTGTTAATGTTTCACTGAACAGTTTCCATCCATCCGCGTCCCGCGGTCGCTCTTCCTCTTTTATATAAGGACAAATGATAACTTCCATACCAAGTTTTTCCGCAATCCTATACCCTTCACCGGTACCCCGGAGCAAATCCATATCGAAATGGCCCGTGGGCATGGTTAAGCCGTATTCATACAGCATAGATCTCAATTTTTCTATATCATTATATAGCCCGCCATAACCTTCCACCTGGGAATATCCTATTTCTGCAAGCAATCGCAGGTTCTCCTTCAGGGGCGAAAAATCCCGCGCACTGTAAAGTTGGAATGACCAGTCTTTCATATTATTTCAGTTTTGGGGATTAAGGAATATCTTTTCTTTACAGGGAATAGATTAAAAACATATACCCAGTATGGATTATAATATAATTCAACGCCTGCCGCCAGTTCAGCTGCTGTTGTTACCCCAGTTATGATTTTACAGCAAAAGATTGACCTGTGTCAATTAACCGCAATCTCTGCCACAATATCAATGTCATCCAGGATCAGTTTATCGCCAAGATTCTCAAAATACTTACCTGATCTATATTTTACGTCGTACAGCGTTCTATCAAAACTGAGATGAATAGTAGCTGAATAGTTGTTTTCTGATTGATGAATTAATCCTGAAAATGTGATTGGGTGAGTAATATTCTTGATCGTAAGGTCACCTGTATAATGTATTTTTCCTGACGTTTCCGCACTCAGGCTGGTGAAACTTAATACTGCCTCTGGATAAGACTGGACACCAAAAAAGTCATCGCTTCGCAAATGGCCCTCAAGCTTGGTTTTGCCTCTGCCTGACATGTCTAAACACTGAATTGAATTCATATCAACTACAACATTACCACGTACAATCCCTGCACTGCTGACCTCGACTGCGCCCTGTTTCAGACCCAGGGTTCCATAATGGGAATCTGTGGTGATTTCTTTCCCCGTCCATTTTATTGTGCTGGAATCTACATTTACAGTGTAGCTGCCTTCACGTATAATTGCGGTTGTGGCATTGTTGCTCTGGTTGCTGTCCGCCGCAGGCTTTTTTCTCTCCTTCGCGCAGTTCAATAGGAATATTGACAATGCAGCAATAATAAATATCTTAAATTTCATTGTCTCGAAATTACCCTACTTTTATTTAAGAATAAACCAGTGCGCCACCAGAAAACGAAAAAAGTTTAATAATGATCCACCTGCAGGGTTAAAGACCAGGGTGATCTTTTCATCTCAAAACACCTGGCGGTTGGGATTATGTCATCATAAAAGGTGTTTTTATCCATCAATAATAAATAACTTTGGTTGCCAGAGATTTACTATAAATCCATTAAGTATGCTACTTTATCTGGTCCTTCAGGGTATACCATGAAAAAATTAAATAAATTGTATGTTATCTCTTTATGCATTGGCGCATTTTGCATTGCGGATGAAGCAAAACAATTTGAGCCCAACCAGCTTCGTTTCCGGGAAATGGTTGCTGCACGGGTTAGTGTTCCGCCAATCATTGATGGCATTATAGATGATGAAGTTTGGACAACTGCATTAGCAGAATCTGGTTTTTTACAGTTTGAACCATATAACCTTTCAGCCCCGTCCGAAAAAACGGAAGCACGTGTAGTTTTTGATAACGATTATATATATATAGCAATAAATAATTATGACAGTGAACCAGATAAAATAACAGGCAGGTTGAACCGCAGGGATCGCTGGATGGAAGCATTTGGCACCCATTCGGACTGGGTAGGCGTTGCCTTTGATTCAAACAATGATGATCGTACCAGCTATTGGTTTGCAGTAAATCCCGCTGGCTCTAGAATGGATGTATATATTTCCGGTGAAGGTATGCAAGCATTCGATAGCAGTTGGGATGTGGTCTGGGAATACAAAGCTGCCATACATGATAAAGGATGGTCAGTAGAAATGAAAATCCCTTTTAGTGTATTTCAATTTGATTCAGAGAATAATGGAGATTGGGGCTTAAATATCGACAGGTATATCCATAGATTACAAGAGGAAGTGCAATGGCCAGGCAAACCAAAAGGGCTCAGCGGTTTTGCCCCTTATTACGGAGTATTAAAAGGTTTAGCTGATATTCCATCACCAAAAAAAGTAGAAATCCTGCCCTATTTGCTGGGTGGACTCAATGATGATTCAAATGTTCGTTCTGCGGGCCTTGATATGAGATATGGTCTAAGCGCAAGTTCATCACTGAACCTGACAATGAATCCGGATTTTGGCCAGGTAGAAGTTGACCCATCAGTATTGAATCTTACTGCATTTGAAACGCAATTTGAAGAAAAGCGCCCCTTTTTTATTGAAGGAGGTTCATTCTTTGAGAATCGCTATGAACTATTCCATTCCCGGCGCATTGGTAAAACGCCAGGAATACTTATCCCTGAAGAAGCAGTGATCATAGAAAGGCCCGACGCAACTACAATATTAGGAGCAGGAAAACTTTTAGGTGAAACATCAGCGGGGACCAAATATGGTGTTATTGAATCCGTAACTGATGAAGAATTTGGCACGTGGGAAAGTGAAAACGGTGATAAAGTCAGTGGAATGATTGAACCAAGGACCAATTATTTCATTGGACGGTTAGAACAACCGGTATTTAATCCACTTTCCACAGTTGGTTTTATGGTCACTGACGTACGCCGCAATAACAACGGCTATGCTAATGTACAGGGACTGGACTGGAAATTGAAATTCATGAAAAATGCCTTAACACTGAAAGGGCAGCTTGTACATTCGACAAAGGATAATGTATCTGGCAAAGGTGCACGAGTTAACATTGGTTATAATCATCCGATATGGTGGGACTTGAATATTGTAACTGGTTTTACTGACGATCAATATGATATAAATGATTTAGGATTTAGTGAACGGAATGATCAATGGTATTACGGTTCTTATGGAGGATTACGAAAGCAGGATCCCTGGGGCAGATATTTAACCAATGATATGGAGTTCCGGTTCTTTATTAGAGGTCGCGGAGATGGTTTAACCCTATCCAAATCTTTGGTGATTGAACAAAATAACCAATTAAAAAACTACTGGAGTTTTGGATCAGAACTGAATATGCAATTTGCTGCTTATAATGATGAAGATACATTCCGGGATAACCGCGCCTGGGTATACAAATCAGAAACGGAAGGTTATGGTGTTGTATGGTTTCAGACTGATAGGAGAAATAAAGTAATCATTCGGCCATTTTTTGGTTACGGCGGAGGTGAATTTCGCGCCTGGGGGTACCGTGCAGGTGTAAACATCAGATGGCGTCCTCTGGATAATATGAACCTGATGATAGAAGGGTTTCAGGACCTGGGGCCAAAATCTATGGAATGGGTTGGAATTGATGAAGATTCCACTGGAGCAAATATTATTTATGCCGAATCCGCTGCCCTGATGAATGATATTCAAGTCAGGTTCAATTGGACCTTCACATCTGACCTTACGTTTGAAGCGTTTTTCCAGCCCTTTACCGTGGATATGGATTATATATCCTTTTACAAATTAATGGCAGAAAAAACTAGAGACCTGGAACCCTACTCTTACAGCAGTGACCCCGATTTTAAACTAAATAATATGGTGGGTACCTTTGTACTGCGCTGGGAATACCGCCCAGGAAGTACATTATACTTGGTCTACAATCTGAACAGCAACAAGTATTATTCCGCTGCCGACGGTAGTTGGTACAAAGACAATGCAAATTCCTTATTTGTCAAGTTTAATTACTGGCTGCAGATCTAAGAATAATAATTATAGTGATGGATCTGATCATGGGATGTCTCTTGAGTCAGCGAGTACCTTCCCTGCTCAAATATGATTAGGTCATTTTTCGTCTATTCTCTTCCAACAACCTGTCTAACTTATCTTCAATTCTTTCTAATCTCTCTACCATTTCTTCATCAGATATAAAATAATCAGTGAGAAAACCGGTTAAGGTCCCTATCAGGACTATTCCCATTCCAATCAATAATACTGAAAATACTTTTCCTTCGGGAGTAACCGGGACTACATCACCATAACCAACCGTAGAAAGGGTTACTACACTCCACCAAAAACTATCTAACAAAGTACCAAATTCGGGGTTTACGGGGTTCTCGATAGTGAACACACTGATTGAAGATAGTATAATCAATAACCCCGTTAAGATTAGAATCGTTTGTAATGTCGAATAGGATTTATTTTTATTGATGTATGTATAAAACACCTTTCCCGAACGAACCAATCTGAAAATCCTGATTATCCTTACAAACCTGCCGATTCTAAACACACCGATGAATGGAATAGAAGAAATAAAGTCAATCCAATGTCCTTTTAAGAACATTATTTTACTTTCAGATTTGTAAAGATTATAAAAGAAGTCTGTAAGGAAGATTAGACATATTCCAAAGTCAATTCTTTCTAATAGAACAACTGTGGATTGTGAGAATTGATAAATCGAACTGATATACAATTCCACAACCACATAGACGGATAAAACTAATATGAGTTTTTCTGATATAGAAAGTTTCTTCAATTATTCTTACAAGAGTTTTTCATCTCAGATGTAATTTACATACAATTATACTATAAAAAACAAAACCCTGCGATAGTGGAACTATATGATTACTTCAGCAGTACCATCTTTTTAGATTCTCGAAACCCCCATGCCTCTATCGTATATAAGTAAAGCCCTGCTGATACTGGCTGACCTGCATTATTAGTGGCATTCCACAGTACTGATTTGTAACCTGCAGTTTGCTGGCTGCTGACCAAATTATTGACTATTCTACCCATCATATCATAGATAATGATTTGAACATGGGCGTCTTCCGGGAGGTCGTAGCAGAGGGTAGTGACCGGGTTGAACGGGTTGGGATAATTCTGGTGGATTAGAATTTTCTGGTTGATAGGACCATTTGGATCTGTAGACTGAAGATAGAGTTCAGGATATGTGGATTGTAGAAAATGGTAGGCATATAAGTGTCCAAATCCTGTATACCATATATTATTGCGATTGCTAATATGTTCCAGATGAACCCAGGGATAATCTTGATCCCATTCGATCACATTTGGGTGGCACATTACGTGGTAAACACCACCATTAAGTAAGACTTCATCAAAAGTGTTATTTAAATCCGCCGTATCTGTAGTGCCCAGCCATAGTGGACCAACTTCCTGGGAAACGCCAATGGGATCATACTTATATAATTCAGGATCCCAATTAGAAAACTCATGATCGTTACCATAATACATACGGGTGACAAAATACTTGGAAACACTTACCATGGAGTCAATGGCATCATTATACTCACCATAAGGTGCAACCCAGGCGTAGATATACTCATAATTCCCAAAACTATTATGCGCTGGAAGATCCAGATTGTCGATCAGGTCTTGCTTGCTTCCCGATACTTCTCCCTCAAGATCATCATAAGGAGTATATGGATGTGTGCGTGAATGGGAGATTGCCTCAACATAACCAGAATCAAGTTGAGTCTGAATATCAATCCAGGTATTTGGATCACCCACATCTGTAACAATAGCACAGGATAACCAAAGATTATAACTACGAAAATTTCGACAGGTCTGTACGAATTTATCGTTAACCCAGCCGGCCCAATCATCCGCTGTGGCTGTGACGACGGCATCCCGGTTATCATAATAGCGGCTCATCCCTGAAAAAGCTGCGTCAATATTATTCCCGTCATTATCCATTAGTTTAATAAATATTGAGTCTGAAAATTCAGAAAACCCAACTGACACATAAGCTACATCTGCATCATAATTAAAACGTACTACTTCAATACCATTGAAAAAGTCTTCTGTGGTTTTTTCTACCATTTGAGCCCAATTCTGGGTTGCCTGGAACCTACGATAGGATTGCAAATCACTACTTTCAGCAGGTATCGTAAATTCATATGTAACCGGATAAGCCAAACCATAATCAATATGAGTCTGATTATCTATGGTGATAATCGTCTCGTTTCTATTTTCATTATAAATAGATAAAACAGGAGAACCGATTTCACTACCAAACACCTGGCATAATACAATAATTATAAATAAATATTTCAAAACGTACTCAAATCTAGCACCACCCCCCACAAACAAAAAACCCCGGGTGACCAGGGCTTGATGGTTAGGTTATCTCTTTTCAGTTAATTGCAGCCTATTTTCTTTCCGTAATCATTCCAACATATACTGGAAATTATTTTTCCTTGTTTGTGAGTAACCTCCATTTCAATTTGGCCATTTTCATACCAAAAGTTCCATAATCCATCTTTTATATCGTTCTTGAAATTTCCTTCATTTTTCTTCTGTCCATTTTCATACCAATGAATCCATAATCCATCTTTCTTCCCATTTTTGTAATGACTTTCAATTTTAATCTGTTCATTATCATACAGCCAAGTCCT
>ERZ651768.1878-NODE-1878-length-15044-cov-7.001804_pt1 | contig 15044 bp, 9 predicted proteins | sample MGYA00514754_ERZ651768 | MGnify/ENA metagenome assembly ERZ651768
ATTTCGTAATAGAATAATTATCGTTTAAGGCTAAAGTGCCCTTTAAAGGTTTTAATCAGGGTTTCTTCTTCTCCATATAGCATATCTAGGGTTATAGTAAACCAGTAATCGGTTGAAGGCATTAGTTTCCCATTATAGGTGCCATCCCAGCCATCACTAAGTGGGCTTAATTGTTTAAGGAGTTTTCCGTATCTATCAAAGATGTATATATCAGCCAGAGGTCTAGATTGTATTCCTTCTATATGCCATGTATCATTGTATCCATCACCGTTAGGGGTAAAGAATCTAGGGTAGTCAATAACAAGGGCTTGATCTGTTCCAATACCACAGCCATTAATATCTCTAACGGTTACTATATGATATCCAGCAGACACCCCTATAAAGGTATTACTTGTTTGCCATGGTCCATCATCTAGTTGGTATTCGTAATTTCCTGTACCTACAGCAGTTACTTCTATAATATGCTCATCAGCAAAAAAATCAGTAGTTACTATAGCTTCTACTTCAGCTGGAGAGCTAGAGTCAACTACTGTGGTAACACTGGCTTGACAACCGGTAATAAGATTAGTGGCAACAGCAGTATAAGTTCCATCCATTAAAGGCACGTGAGTAGCAGTTGTTGCTGCTAGGTTACCAGCGGGATCGAACCATTCAAAGCTATATTCACTAGATGGAAGATCTATTTCCATTACCGTTGGTCCTACAAGCTCAGTTCCATTTAGATTTATACAAGCCATGTAACTCTCAGGCAGGGTAAACTCAGGCAGTAAATTAACCGATAGTGTTGCCTGTGTAGTATCGTAACAAAGTGATTCTGCGGTAGTGTCATTATCTACTCTAATATAGATCACTTCAGGATTACTAGTATTTTCATAAACACTAGAGAGAGGATTTACTCCTGCCTGGGCATCTTCTATACTAGCATAGTAGGTAACAGTAAAGTTTGTAGCATCTTGACCATCTAATACTTGTTCATTTAGGGTAGTTAAATCAAACTGACCTATTCCATCATTCTCTCCCGTATTATCACATATTATATAGTCTATAGGTACTCCATCGCCATTGGCTGCAGCTCCCTCTTGTACTTCTATACTAAAGCTAGGAACAGCTATGCTACAAGTAGTTAGATCATTGGTAATATTAACAAATAGCTGTTGCGGATTAGTTAGGTTAGTGTATGGACTAACTAAAGCATTCTCTCCATTATCAGCATCTTCTTGTGTCTGGTGATAAGTCACTGTAAAGTTTGCAGGATCTTGACTTCCAAGGATTTGAGCTGTTACAGTATCTAAATCAAAATCATAGAACCCATCAGTATTGATCTCACAAGCAATAAAGTCTTCTACAGTAGATACGTCAGGAAGTGGGTTTACAACGATATCAAAAGTAACGATAGTAAAACATCCTGTAGTATCATTGGTAACACGAACATATATAGTTTGTTGTCCTAGAGTGATGTTAGTATAGGCTGTTGTATCAACAATAGGATTGGTTGCATCCTCTGCATCTTCTAATGTCTCATAGTAAGCAATACTTACTCCAGGCTCACCATTAATAATATAGGCTTCATTTAAGGTAATATCAAACACCTCTATTTGATCTCCTGGATTATCATAGTCGCAAGCTTCAATATTAGGAGCATCTGTACTAGGAGTAGGATTAGGAAGCACACGTATGGTCAGTGTGGTATAGGCTAGACAGCCCTCAAGATTAGCTACACTAACAAATAATGTTTGTGGATTAGCAGCATTACCTGCTATAGAAGTATTTGTATAAGCTTCTGGTGTTTCAATAGGATTAGTAGCATTCTGAGCATCCTCTGCTGTTTCATAATAGGTTACAATCCATTCTGGGTTGCTACCGGTAATCTCATCATCTTTTAGGGTTAAGTCAAACACAGTTATCTCATCTGCCAGGTCATCATCACACTCCTCTAGTGGTGTAGGTTGTACAATCACTGGTGGAAGTGCTACAATAAGATCAAATTCTCCTATGCTAACACATCCATTATTAAGATCCTCTAATCTTACATAAATAGTTTGAGGGTTAGATAAATTAACATAAGAGCTAGTATTTATTATAGGATTATCTCCTGTCTCTGCATCTTCTAAGGTCTCGTGATAAGTTAACTCAAAATCTACAGTAGTTTGATCGCCTAATATATCATCATCTCTTTGAGTTAGATCAAATACAGTTATCTCATCATAATCATCATCACATACAACGATGTCTTGAATAATTACTGGCAACACAGGTGATGGTAGGGTAACAAGTTCTTGTTCTACAATATTAAAACATCCTGTAAGATCATTCTCTGCTCTAACAAAGATTACTTGACTATCGGGAACAATATTAAAATATGGGCTAACAAGAGGCTCTACCGCATTTTGAGCATTAGCAAAAGTCTCATAATAAGAAAGGGTAATATCAAGTTCTCCATTAATAATATCAATCTCATATGTTTCAATATCAAAGAAGGTAAATCCATCATTGTCTTCATCACATACTTCTATAGCCTCTGGAGTAGCTGGACTAGGAATAGGATTTACTCTTAGATCCAAGGTAATGGTAGCATAACAACCGGTAATATCATTTTCTCCCCTTAGGTAAATAGTTTGTGCATTACTTGTATTGGTGTATGGACTTACAATTGGGTTAGTAGCATCATCAGCATCTGCCTGAGTATCATAAAAAGTTATACTAATACCTGTCTGTCCATCTAAGACTTGTTCAATACTATCTTCTAGGGTAAATTCTTCTACTTCATCACCCGTATTGTTATCATCACATAACTCTAGTGGTAGGGGTTGAATAAGTACTGGTAGTTCGTTTACAATAAGGGTTAGACTAACAGTGTTGTAACATCCAGTAGTAGCATTTTCTACATGCACCCACACCTGTTGTGTATCCTCTGTAATGTTAGTATAAGCAAAAGGTGTTAAGATGGGATTAGTTGCATTCTGGGCATTCTCAGCACTCTCGTAATAGGTAATGTTAAAGTCTGAAGGATTTAATCCATTTAAAACACTCTCATCACTAAGGCTTAAATCAAATAAAGCAAAGCCATCATCATTGTCATCACATACCTCCAGTGGATCAGGATCCGTAGCAATCTGTGGAACATCATTCACTACTATAAGTAGTTCTAAGTATGTTGCACAACTAGTTGCAATTGTCGAACTCTCTACTCTTACATATATAGTTTGCTGATAAGCTACGATGTTGTAGTAAGGACTCGCAAGGGAATTAACATTATTCTCGGCATCTGCCTGGGTCTCATGGTAGGTTACCGTAAGCCCAGTTTGTCCTCCAGTAATTTCATCATCTGCATCGGTTAGGGTAAATACCCCAAAACCATCAGCATCGGCATCGCAATACTCCAAATTAGAAGGACTTGTAGCTCCAGGAGCAGAAGCAACAACTAAATCTAATGAAGTTGTGGCATAACAACCTGTTTCAACATCAACAACACGAACAAAAATTGTTTGCGGATTAGAGATGTTAGTATATGGAATAGCTAATGGATTAGTTGCTGTTTCAGCATCATTAAGTGAAATAAAATAATAAACTGAATAATTAGGGTTGCCATCAGTTATCTCACTATTTTTTATAGTTAAATCTATTGCTGTTAAACCATCAGGTATATTATCATCACAAACCTCTAGAGGAGTAGGATTGTTTATTTCTGGTGGTGTATTTACAAGAATAGAGTTTGTAGTAATAGTTGGACAGAGACCATTGGTCTCATAACTAATATTATATGTGCTTCCATAATCTCCACCAGTTACTAATCCCGTAACAGCATCTATAACAGCGCCATCACTCGGAGGATTAAAAAATGAAAATGTACCTCCGGTAAGACCCGTTATCTCTGCAGTAGCTCCATCACAAGTAGCCGTTAATGCAAATGAAGAATCATCAGCTTGTATTGTTGTAACAGGAAGGATCGATGTAGTCCAACAAGATCCTGAAGTAGTATAACTAATACTATAGGTACTTCCATAATCACCGCCTGTAATTTCTCCCGTAGTAGCATCTATAACTGCTCCATCAACAGGGGCTTCATCAAAAGCAAATACACCTCCAGCGGTAGCGACACTATCAACCATAGCCCCATCACATGTTGGAGTTAATTCAAATGAAGAGTCTTCAGCATCTATTACAATAACTGTTTCAATACTAGTAGTTGGACAAATATCATTGCTAGTATAACTAATATTATATGTGCTTCCATAATCACCACCAGTTACCGCTCCAGTAGTAGCGTTAATAACAGCCCCATCAGCTGGCGGATCAACAAATGCAAATGAACCCCCAGTAACACCTGTTATCTGGGCAGTTGAACCATCACAAGTAGCTGTCAATTCAAATGAAGAATCTTCTTCACCAAAAGTTATATTAACAACATCCTGAACATCACAATTTTGATCATTTACAATCACGCTGTATTCTCCTGAATTTGGAGATGATATTGTAATAGATGGGTCATTTTCGCCAGTTATAATATTTCCATCTAAAATCCATTGATAGGTTGCACTTGAAGATTCAATATCTACATCTAAAATTATATCATCCGAATCAAGACACCAATTCTGATCATCTCCGAGGTCAACAGTAAATGGGGGATCATCAATGGTGACTGTTACATCATCTGTTACTTCAACTATATCTCCATTGCAATTTGTATAGATAACTTGTGCTGTAAAGGTCTCTGTAGTGGTGATATTTACATCAAGTTCAGGGTCAGTAGATATTACATTTCCAGATGAGTCTAACCAGGAAAATTCTATAACACTCTCTCCTGTTGGGGTAAAACGCCAAGCTTCTTGTGTTGTTGTCCAAGGTGAATCTGATGAATTTCTTCCATCAGGAGAATAACCTTGAGTGCCTGCATCATTTTGAATTCCTATTGCTGCCACCCCACCTTGCCAACTACTACAAATGGGTTTGTTTTCAATGTATATATCTATGACATTGGTTGTTTCATATAAAACAATCATATGTGTTGCATTATCTCCGGAGGAAGTACAACCATACATAGGTACATTATAATAGGAAACTGCTAAAACCCTATTAGGTACTTCTCCAATTATTTCCCAAGCTATTTCTTCAATATCCCATTGAGATGAAGGATAAATATCATGAACTGGTGAAAATATATTTCCCTCTCCAATTGCTTCAGGAGAATTTGTGGGTATATTATCAGAATTCGAAAAACTCCATCCATTAAAAGTATCGCTTGCATCAACATCAAAACGTATTAAACCGTTGGATCCTACCTGAAACTGGGTTTCTGTATCTCCAAAAAAACAAAAATCAAAAGGGAGACTTCCTACAGCATCCCATGCATCATCAATATTTGTATTTACTGAATTAGCTAGTCCACTAAAAGGAAATGGAGGAACATAAACAATATCTCTTACACCATAAGATGTTGTTAGACCAATCTCTAAGAATTCTGCTGTTAATTGCGTTGTAGTTTCACAAACTAGGGTAATATCATCACCTGCACTAACATAAGGATTCCCTGGTGTTTCTGCACCTACAATAACCTGAATCTCAACTATATTAGAAATGCAATCATTGTAATCCGTAATTTGAAAAGCAACATTGTATAAACCTGCCGCAGGGTAAGACTTTTGTGAGGTTAAACCAACAGCTGAAGTTCCATCTCCCCAGTCCCACTCATAAACAGCATCACTGTCATTTCCATTAGAAAAAACACCACTTCCAATAAATGATATCTCCTGGTCTACATCAACCTCTATAGTCCCACTAGAAGAAATTTCTGGAGTTGATTCAACTGTTGCCGTTACATCTTGACAAGGCTCATAACAGCTTATAGTTGCTGCCCACCCCGTAGTAGATGCAGCACCATCACTAACAAACTCAATAGTTAAACATCCAGATGTATTATCAGCAGCAATAAACCCAGGACTATTAGTATTATTTCCTGAATAAACAGTTCCAGTACTAGTATTATCAGGTCCATTATAAATAGTTAGATAATCAACTGTAGTTTGTGTTGAAAAAGTAGTAAAGTCAAGCTCTATCATTTGATCACTATTTTCAGAACAAATGGTTATTGAGTAAGATTCATTTGCAGCATAGTTACCTGCACTTCCGCCTGAATCATAAAAAGTTCCCGAACAAGTATTTATAGTGCCTCCTTGACTAATTAAATAATCCTGAGAGAAGCTCAAAAATGGCAGTAACAGTAATAGCCAGAAAATATTTAAAGCAGTTTTTCTCATCTTAATTCTCTAGGCTTTATAAATATTAAATAACTCGTATTGTCAACTCTATATACTAGGGTAGATTTTGTATAAAAATCAAATTCATATAGAAGAGGATTAAAATTATTTGGATCAAAAGCTTTAAGTAATAGCTTAGAATTATATAATGGTAATGTAGATAAATTGGTTATTGAAGATATATTCTTTTTTTCAGCATTAAATACCTCAACTCTATTTCTTAATATATCCTTTATGTCTTTTAATAAAATACGATTAGTCAGTATTTCTTTTTTAAATTCAAGACCATAAGCCTCTTCTATTTTTTTAAGTTCATCATTTGAGAATGGTAAATCTATATTTGATGGATAGTGGGTAATCCACTTATCATGTTTTTTGAAATCATTTTGAGCTATTACAGCTCCAATGTTTGAAAAAATAAAAATAGAAAAAAAAATTATAGCTTTTCTCATATAAAAGATGGGTAGTGACGAAGGAGCTAATTTAATTTATTTTTTTCAAATACGACAAATATTACTTAAAATCAATAAGTTTGATTTTATTATAGTGAATATACCAATAGGAATGATATTTCATTATATTTGTACAGATTAAAATCATATTAATTAATAGATAATGAAACTGGAAAAATATATTTCAAATAATGAAGAACTTGGTGAAGACCATGTGCAAACCTCAGACGTAACTCCTATAAGAAAGGATGCATTCGAAAAATCGGATGAAGAAAAAATATCAATTATAAAAAAAAATATAAAAGAAATTATGCATACTCTCGGACTAGATTTAAATGATGATAGTCTAATAGGAACTCCTGCAAGAGTAGCTAAGATGTTTGTGAAAGAAATCTTTTCTGGTCTAAAACCAGATTTTAGACCAAAATCTTCCACATTTGAAAACAAATATAATTATGGGGAAATGCTAGTTGAAAAGAACATTAATGTCTACTCAACATGCGAACACCATTTACTTCCAATTGTTGGTAAAGCTCATGTTGCTTATATCTCCAGTGGTACTGTAATTGGGTTATCTAAAATTAATAGAATAGTTGAATATTATTCAAAAAGACCTCAAGTACAAGAGAGACTCACTAAACAAATAGTTACAGAGCTTCAAGAGGTTTTAAAAACAAAAGATATTGCTTGTGTCATTGATGCAAAGCATTTATGTGTTAACTCAAGAGGAATAAAAGATATCAAGTCTAGTACACTTACATCTGAATTTGGTGGAAAATTTAAATATGATCAAGCAACTAAAGATGAATTCCTAAAATATATTCAACTAGAAACTTCATTTAATGGTCTATAAAATGTAATTTTATTAAATGCCTTCTGACAAAAGTAACAGCATAAAAATCTACAATTCTTTAACTGGGAAAAAAGAATTATTCAAGACTATTACTAAAGGATATGTAGGAATGTATGTTTGTGGACCAACAGTTTACAGCAATGTTCATCTTGGAAATTTAAGGACTTTTATATCGTTTGATACTATCTATAGATATCTAAATCATATCGGTAAGAAAATAAGATATGTAAGAAATATAACTGATGTGGGGCATATGGTTGATGACAATACTGAAGACCGAATTAGTGAAGAAGCTAGGATTGAAAAAATTGCTCCAATGGAAGTAGTCCAAAAATATACCAATGACTTTCATGATTGCACAAAAAAATTCAATTTAATGCCACCTAGTATAGAGCCTACTGCACAAGGACATATTATTGAGCAAATTGAGTTAATTAAAAGGATGATAGATAAAAAGTTGGCTTATGAAAAAAATGGTTCTATATACTTTGATGTTATAGAATATAATAATTCGAAAAAATATGGAATTTTAAGCAAACGAAAAATTGAAGACTTAATACATAATACACGAAAATTAGATGGTCAATCTGATAAAAAAAATCCTCAAGATTTTGCACTTTGGAAAAAAGCAGAGCCTCAACATATAATGAAATGGCATTCTCCTTGGAGTCTAGGTTTTCCTGGATGGCATCTTGAATGTACTGCTATGAGTAGTAAATATTTAGGAGAGAAGTTTGACATTCACGGAGGTGGTATGGACTTAAAGTTCCCCCACCACGAATGTGAAATTGCTCAAGCAAATGCATGTTTTAACACAGATCCAGCAAATTATTGGATGCATGCAAATATGCTAACCCTTAATGGTAGTAAGATGTCTAAATCAACTGGAAACAGTGTTTTACCAAAAGAAATTATTTCAGGTGATAATAAAATTCTATCCAAGGCTTTTTCTCCAAGTGTGATAAGATTTTTTATGATGCAAGCTCATTATAGAAGTATCCTTGATCTGAGTAATGATGCTCTTGTTGCTTCCGAAAAAGGATATAACAAATTAATGGATGCTATTGCTAATCTTGATAGTATAAAAGTTTCTAATAAGACTGAATTTAATGTCAAAAATTGGATTAGCAATTGCTACGATGCAATGAATGATGATTTTAATACACCTATTCTAATTGCCCAGATTTTTGATGTAGTAAAATTTATAAATCTTGTTAAAGCAGAAAAGGCAAAAATTAAAGCAAGTGATTTAAAAGATATCAAAATAAAACTAAGTGAATTTGTCTTTGATGTATTAGGGCTAGAAAAAAACAAATCAAAAACAGATAATAATAAAATTAAATCTGTAATTGAAATTTTAATTGAATTAAGGGATAAGGCTAGAAATGACAAGAATTTTGAATTAAGTGACAAAATAAGAGATGATCTAAAAAATGCAGGTATAATTTTAAATGATAATAATGGTAAAACAGATTTTACAATTAATTAAGATTATAAGAAATGAAATTATTAACATATCCTATGATTTTATTAATTAAATTTTACCAGAAAATAATATCACCATTAACTCCAGCAACATGTCGATTTCAACCAACTTGTTCACAATATTCCATTGAAGCATTGCAAAAACATGGCATATTTTATGGATTATTTCTTATGTCAAAGAGAATTTTAAATTGTCATCCTTGGGGGAGATCAGGATATGATCCTGTTCCTTAATTATTAATATGAATTTTAGCTAATGATTTCTTTACAAACCACATGGGATCCAAGTTCAGCAGGAATAGATCTTTTTGGAAAATTTACAATTCACTATTATAGTTTGATGTGGATGCTGGCCTTTATATTGGGTTGGTATATAATGAAGAGAATTTATGTAAAAGAAAATCTTTCCGTAGAAAAACTAGATTCATTGTTTATATATACCATACTTGGAACAATGATTGGGGCTAGACTGGGACATGTAATTTTCTATCAGTTTGAGCTTTTTGAACAAGACTTTTTTAGCGTATTCCTACCCTTTAGATTTAATCCAACATTTGAATTTACAGGTTTTAGGGGTCTTGCTAGCCATGGAGCTGCAATTGGAATTATAACATCTATGTATATATATAATAATAAGGTTTTACATAAATCTGTTTTGTGGATATTAGATAGAATAGTAATTCCTGTAGCTATAGGTGGAGCATTTATTAGAATTGGAAATTTTTTCAACTCAGAAATAATTGGATATAAAACTGATAGTATTTTTGGAGTCGTTTTTAAAGCATTAGGTGAAGACTTTGCTAGACATCCAGCACAATTATATGAAGCATTTGGATATATAGCTATTTTTGTTGTTATGTATTTTATCTATTGGAAAACTAATAAAGCAAGTATTTCTGGCTATATGTTAGGCTTATTTTTTGTTCTATTATGGAGTTTAAGATTTGTAATTGAATTTTTTAAGGTTGCTCAAGTTGAAGGAAGAGAAGATTGGATTCTAGGTATGAATACCGGTCAAGTCTTAAGTGTCCCATTTATTATATTAGGAATTTATCTAATGTTCAGGAAAAAATAACTGATAGACTATTTCTTGGATTTACCTATAGTGTCATGCATTATAGGTGTCGCTACAAATACGGAAGAATACGTACCTACTACAACTCCAACAATTAAAGCAAATAATAATCCTCTAAGAGAATCAGCTCCTAGCATAAACATAGAAACTAGTACAACTAGTGTTGTAAATGATGTGTTTAATGTTCTACTTAATGTACTATTAAGTGCAGAATTTACAGTTTTCTTAAATTCCCATGTAGAATGTTCATTAAGAAACTCTCTAATTCTATCAAATACAACTACCGTATCATTAAGAGAATATCCAATTACTGTCAAAATTGCAGCAATAAATGCCTGATCAATTTCCATACTAAATGGCATGAATCTATATGTAAGAGAGAAAATTCCTAAAACAATTAATACATCATGAAAAACTGCTGCTACAGCACCCAATGAGAATTGCCATTTTCTAAACCTAAATAAGATATAGAGAAATACAACAACTAATGATCCAAGTACCGCCCAAAAAGAATTCTGTTTTATATCATCTGCTATAGTAGGACTAACTTTTGCAGACATCATTTTCCCTACATTATTTTCTGCATTTAAAAATTGATCATAAGTGTAATTTTCTGGTAAAAATGTTTCAAGTGATTCATATAATTTTCTTTGAACATCTTCATCTGCTTCAGCAGTATTCTCATCTACTCTATATTTTGTAGAAATTTTTAGCTGATTTGGAGATCCAATTGTTTTAATTTCAGAACTTCCAAATACTTTATCAGTTGATTGTCTTACTTGCTCTGTATTCATATCTCTGTCAAACCTAATCGTATAGGTTCTACCACCAACAAAATCAATTCCTTGATCTAAGCCGGAAGTAAACAAAGAAAATAGCCCTGAAGAAATTACTACAAATGATAATATATATGCCATTTTTCTGTATTTAAGAAAATCAATAGACATGTTTCTAAACAAGCCATTTGTTAAATATGTAGAAAAATTAAATTGAGATCCTCTGTTAATATCCCAATTCACTAATAACCTAGAAATAAATATTGCCGTAAAAAGTGATGTCATTATACCAATTAAAAGTGTTGTAGCAAAACCTTCAATTGGTCCTGTACCAAATACTTTAAGAATCAAAGCAGTTAATCCAGTAGTAATATTTGCATCTAAAATTGAAGAATATGCATTATGATATCCATCTACAATAGCAGCTTTTAATTTCTTTCCACTATATAACTCCTCTCTTACTCTCTCATATATAAGAACATTTGCATCCACTGCAATACCAATAGTCAGTATAATACCTGCTATTCCTGGTAGAGTAAGAACAGCATCTGATCCAGCAAGTATACCGAAAATTAATATGACATTAAAAAATAAGGCTAAGTTTGAATAGATTCCTGCTTTACCATAATAAAATATCATCCAAACTAATACTAAAATAAGTGCTATAAGAAAAGATAATATTCCGCTGTCGATAGCCTCTTGTCCTAGTGATGGACCAACTTCATCTGCTTGAATAATATCTGCAGATGCAGGAAGTTTTCCTGCTCTAAGAACATTTGCTAAATCTATTGCCTCTGCAGTATCAAAGGAACCTGAAATCTCAGAATTACCACCAGAAATAGGGCCAGTTGTAACTCCTGGAGCAGAATATACAATATCATCTAAAACTATTGCAATTTGAGATCCCTGATTAAAGGCATCTCCAGTCATCTTTTCCCATATTTTTGCCCCCTTACTATTCATTTGCATACTTACAGTAGGGCTAACACCATCAATTGAATAGGATTGTCTAGCATCAGTTATTACTGAGCCGTTCAATAAAGGTTCATTTTCTCTATTTCCCTTTAAAGCATATAATTCGGAATACTCATTTCCTTCATCATCAATCTGGGTAATTCCCCATGAAAACTTAACAAATCTTTGTTCTGTAGAAAGTAAGGATCTCACATCAGGAAGAGATAAATATTTTGAAATTTCATCTTTTCCTCTAGAATCAAATGTTGCAATTATAGGCCCTCCTGGATAACCTTGACCTTTAATTAAATCTAAAATGGGATTAACAACAGAATCGACTTGAGTTTCAGAACCTAATAATTCTTCAATTTCACTGGTTTCTTCATCCTGCTGAGAATCAACTATAGATTCGTCAGATGAATCTTCAATATTTTTAACAATTTCGTTAGCATTAACTATAAACTGAATGAATTCTTCTCCTTTAAAAGCATCCCAAAACTCCAGTTGTGCAGTTCCTTGTAATAATTTTTTAATTCTCTCAACATCATTAGCCCCAGGCAATTCAAATAGAATTCTAGCTGAACTTCCAATTCTTTGAATAACAGGTGATAAAAGGCCGTCAGGGTCTACCCTCTTTCTTAAAACTTGTAATGCAGATTCAATGCTTTCGTCTATTTTTTCCTCTAATATTGGTCTTACTTCATCGTCAGACATATTAAAAGTAATTTCTTCACTTAAAGTTCTATTTGCAAAAATATCTGGAGATGCAAGCTTACTATCTCCTTTAATATTATCAAATGCTATAAAAAAGTCCTCTAAATAAGTGTTTTGACTATTTTTTTGCATTTCTTCAGCATCACTCAAAGCCTTATTAAATATTAGATCTGTACTATTGTTAGATAAACTTTTTAGTATATCCTTGACTGAAATCTGTAAAATAGCATTTATTCCTCCTTTTAAGTCCAGACCTAATTTCATTGACTTTTTCTTAAGTTCATCATAAGTATAGTCAGCAATTAGAATATTTAAAACTGAAATATTTGATATAGAATCCAAATATTTTAGTTTTAAGTCTCTTCTTTTAGTATCAAAATTTTCCTCTGAATCATCAACAAGATTGATAGTATAGTCATCAGCTCTATTTTCAATCTGATTAAACTGGAAAGTAAGAACTAATTGGAATATACAAACTAAACCAAAAAGCCAAGCCAAAAATTTTATCAATCCTTTGTTCTTCATGTTTTAATACATTTCAGTTAAAAGTGGAGCAAATATATGATATAACAAATAAAATGCCAACTGATTCAATTCATTTATTACATAGTTCAAAAAAAGCGATAAATAGAAATATTACTAGATATTTAATAGTTTGTTTGTTTTTCTAACACCTTCTACACTTTCCTTTAAATGATCCATATCGGATTGGTCTAAGTTAATTTCAACAATTTCTTCAATACCATTTTTTCCTAATATAACAGGGACACCAATACAAATATCATTTATACCAAACTCACCATTTAAATAAGATGAACAAGGAAATGTTTTTTTCTCATCACATATTATTGCCTGAGCTAACGAACTAACAGCAGCTCCAGGAGCATACCAGGCAGAAGTGCCTAATAATCCTGTTAATGTAGCACCGCCTACCTTTGTATCCTGTTTAACTTGATCTAATCTTTCAGCTGAAAGTAAATCTGAAACTTTTTCACCATTTCTTGTAGCCTTAGAAATCAAAGGAACCATACCTTTATCACTGTGTCCTCCTATAACCATAGCATCAACTTCTTTAATTGGAGAATCTAATGCCTCAGCTAATCTATATTTAAATCTTGCTGAATCTAAAGCGCCTCCCATACCAATAATTCTGTTTTTTGGTAATGTAGTAGTCTTATGAACTAAATAAGTCATTGAATCCATTGGATTGCTAACTACAATAAGAATTGTATCTGGAGAATGCTCTAACAGGTTTGAAGAGACTGTTTTTACAATTCCTGCATTAATACCTATTAATTCTTCACGAGACATTCCTGGCTTTCTTGGAATTCCTGAAGTTATAACACAAATATTACTGTTTGAAGTTTTAGAATAATCATTAGTTGAACCAATTATATTAGTATCAAAATTGTTTAAAGAAGCTGTCTGCATTAAATCCATAGCTTTTCCTTCAGCAAAACCTTCCTTTATATCCAATAAAACAACTTCTGAAACAAAATTTTTAATTGCAATATATTCAGCACAACTTGCTCCTACTGCACCAGCACCAACTACTGTTATTTTCATAATAGATTATAAGTTTAATTATGCATCTATATTTGCATAAATTGCATTTTTCTCAATAAATTCTCTTCTAGGTGGAACATCATCACCCATAAGCATTGAAAAAATTCTATCTGCCTCGATACCATTGTCAATTTCTACCTTTCTTAGAGTCCTAAATTCAGGATTCATAGTAGTATCCCATAATTGATTAGCATTCATTTCTCCAAGACCTTTATATCTTTGAATCTTTGAGCCATCTCCATATTCACTTACTAGTTTGTCTCTATCCTCGTCATTCCATGCATATTGTTTCTTTGCTCCTTTTCTAACTAAATAAAGAGGTGGAGTAGCTATATAGACATGTCCATTTTCAATTAATTCTTTCATATATCTATAGAAGAATGTTAAAATTAGTGTAGCAATATGACTTCCATCAATATCAGCATCACACATTATAACAACTTTGTGATATCTAAGTTTTTCAATATTTAGGGCTTTACTATCCTCTTCTGTACCAATAGTAACACCTAAAGCAGTGAATATGTTTCTGATTTCTTCATTTTCAAAAACCTTATGTTGCATAGCTTTTTCCACATTTAATATTTTACCTCTTAGAGGTAAAATTGCTTGAAAAGCTCTATCTCTACCTTGTTTTGCAGTTCCCCCTGCTGAATCTCCTTCAACAAGAAAAACTTCACATTTCGAAGGGTCTTGTTCAGAACAATCTGAGAGTTTTCCAGGGAGACCTCCTATGCTCATTACAGATTTTCTCTGAACCATTTCTCTGGCTTTTTGAGCTGCATGCCTGGCTTGAGCTGCAAGAATTACTTTTTGTACAATTATTTTAGCATCATCTGGATGTTCTTCAAGATAATTTGTTAACATCTCTGAAACTGCTTGGCTTACACATGACGAAACTTCTTTATTTCCTAATTT